>Ga0065711_1006058_pt1 | contig 18428 bp, 10 predicted proteins | sample Hoacrofraction12_FD_59098 | JGI IMG/M metagenome (GOLD analysis project Ga0065711, IMG submission 59098) | Hoatzin crop microbial communities from Cojedes, Venezuela - Epithelial fraction 12 v2 (version 2) | ecosystem: Host-associated > Birds > Digestive system > Esophagus > Crop | place...
ACCTTGTCCAGGCGGGTCTTGAATATCTCCAGAGAAGGAGACTCCACAACCTCCCTGGGCAGCCTGTTCCAGTGCTCCGTCACCCTCAGAGGGAAGAAGTTTTTCCTCATCTTCAGACGGAACTTCCTCTGCTTCAGTTTGTGCCCATTGCCCCTTGTCCTGTCGCTGGGCACCACTGAAAAGAGTTTGGGCAATGCCAAGATACTTGTTCCAGTTGTATGTGAGCTCCTGTGATAGTCATACTTTATACAGAGAGATAAATGTAATACACCTTTTAGTTCATTTTTATGTGTGCTGAGGTTATTTAAACTGTATTACGGCTTCTTAAGTTGTTCCGTAGTCTCTTATATCTCTGAATTCCATGAGATTGTTCATACAGAAACTCGCTGGTACTTAAACTCCTTCGGGTTTTGTGCGGGTGGGAGACCCTTATTGTCAGTGACAAACAGGATCAAAGAATCAACAAAAATCTTCACTTCCCAAATAGTGCTTTAGGGCATCTGTGACTATACCTATATAAATTTTAACAATTTGTGCAATTGTTAAAAATAAGTACATCTTCACTGTGCAAAGATAATGCAGCGTCTGGTGGTGATTAAGCAGGAAGAAGGGTCAAAGTTTTGCTATGTAGATAGTTTGTTTGACATGCATACGGAATGTTTCTATGGAAACCAACCTGCAGTGGATGCACAGAAGAAGTTACTCTAATATATACAAAATATTGTAAGTAATTTTTAAACAATACGTGTTTTTATGTGGGTGAATATTCAAAGGAGCTATGGAATTGTTGGAAAAGCATCTGAGTCATTAAAAAAAAAACCAAACCATTAAGAAATTGTGCACAAGCTTCTGTCCTGATAGCATAGTGTTAAATATGTAGGTCAGCGTGTTGTTTAGCCCTTACATGAACAGAATTTTTACTGTGTAGAGTGAAAGCTCGATTTTGCAGGAATTTGGAAAAAGTTACTCAGTGTTCATCATTATGAAAGGTGAAATATGGTCCTAATACTCCAAAGCAATTGCATAGACCTGCAAAATTTGAGCCATGGCCATTTTCTCTTCAGAGTCAGGGAGAGGGAGTTTTGGTTTTCTATTTGTGACATTTTCACTCTAAGAAAAAAACCACCCCCTAAATACTGAAGAATTGACTGTTCAGTGGCAGGTTAACATACTTTCAATTTTTAATTATTTTTACACCTTTGTTTTCTTGCATTTTCTCCTATTTTTGCCACATAAAATATTCTGCATTAGAAAATTGAAGGGTTTCCTCATACTGTGCTAAAACTGGCATGTTCTTCTTTGTGATAAGTATGCGACTTCATTTTGTACTATATAGCTTCTGGAGGGACCTTAAGAAGAAGGGGACTATTTCTCTGATTTAAAAAGTGCTTTTAGGAACAGTGCATGTAATATAATGTGGGTGGAAAAAAAAAAGAACAAAGCATGTATTGGAAACACCTCAGATAGAAATGTTGATGGCCTCACTGCTTCTAGAAGGACTGAGGATGCCTGACCATTGATCGGTGAGGCTGTGGGTTGTAGAGAAGTCGGCTGACAGAACTGCCACCGTTTTTTCCTTCTTTGATTTTTGTCCTTGACAGTCCTTTAGTGTGAGGGGGAGAGCTGGAGCAGTGACTGAGAGAGGGCCGCCTGGTCAGGGATAAACTGATCCTCTTGCAATCCAAAGGCAAAGATCGGGTTGACTTCAGTGGGTGCTGGAGCAGACTTACAGAGAATGGATAAGAATAGCCAAATATTCATTGAATCAGACAGCTGCTTCCCATGTATGTGGGGTTGATATCCTCCCATAAATGAGTCATCTCTGCAGTAATAAAAAAAGAATTTCATTTGTCACTTTGAATGCAGTAGGACTTTTCAGCAGTCTCACATAGGATCTGAGGTCTTTCACTTAATATTCATTTTGCCTAGGGAATGTTAGCCTCTTCAAGTATTGTATTATACAAAATCACTTTGTTTTAGAGTATCATTGCATAATATATGTACTTTTACTTATCTGAGGGTTTTATTGGCTATTGTTTAGCCTGCCATACAAAATATTTTTTTTCCTGTTATTTTTACTCATTCTGAACATCAAATGCAAATTCCAGTGGGAATTGCAGTGTATCTGATGAAGACCTGGCATCTGGGGCTTTGTAAGTGACCTCCTTCATGACCTCAGGCTGAGGTCTGAACCTGGCTGAAGTTTGCCTTTCATGTATGTAAAATGGAAGTAACTGTTCTTATTCTACTTTTCAATATAATTAATAATACTAAGGCAAGTATTATCAAATAAAATATTAATAAATATTTATTGTTATTAAGTTCTATAAGACATTTTGCTTAGAAAAATAGCTGCTTTACCAGAGATCTGGCAAACAGGGACTTGTCAAAAATGTGCAGAAATACTTGCATCTACTGTTTCACTTTGTCATTATATATATATATATGATTTATCATTGATATAAATTATTGCATTACTGATTTATAGTCATTTATATCTCAAATATAGAACATATTTTGCCTTTGTTCTGAAAGATTGTCTGGATTGAGTTCCTGGAGGTACGAGTCTCATAGGAAAGAAGCAGTTTAGTGCAGCGTTCCACAAAATAAGGAGTTGCTTCAAGTGAGATGGGAATCTTGGTTCATCTTCTCTATTTTTTTTAATTTATTGCAATTTCAGGTAGCAGGGAACATGATATAGCACAATACCAATTTATGTTTTTAGCCGATATAGTAGAGGCTAAGGACCAGTTTAGCCTGATAAGCGCTTAAATAAAGAAGTCTATAGGACTTCGCTGCTCAGGCTGATGGTATAAAGAAGTGTTACTCTCTGAAAGGAAGGGTAACAGGAGTCAAGTCCGGGTAAGTAGGAATCTATTAACAACTGCACTTACCTAATTGGAAAAATATTCCTTTTCCATTGCGTGGAATTGAAATTTTATGTGTCTCTGTCCCATTTGGTGCCATAAAGGTACTGTCAGAGAGAAAAGCTGGAAATGCAGTGTTGAGAGAAGGCATTGGAGAGGGGAGTGATTTCTGGAGGCTCGTGACCTATTTTCCATCTTGTAATTGCCTCTGGGCCAAATTTTGGTGTTCGGCCATGAAGTCCAAAGAAATGAGCTGTAGCAGCGGCAGAATGCGGCTGGAGAGAAGTAATACAGATGTGAAAAGATGCTCCAAAATGGAAGAGTGCTGGATGTTACGAAGGACGTAATTCCCTGTTGCTTGGCTTCAGTTACACTGCCTGCCGTGACTCCATGCACTTGCATGTTGGAGTCGTGGGACTTTCTTGGGGGCGGGTAGGGGAGTGGTCATTGCCAAGGGTTTTCCTGATTTTTGGGGTCACTGTGGTGTATATAGGATAACTCAGTAACATAATTTATGTGGTAATGATCAAATATTACAGTTATAATGTAACATAGAATTTAAAATGCTACTAGCACTTTCCTTGCCACAAGAGATTTTCACTTTGAAAGAAAACCACAGGCTTTGTGAAAGGTCATCTGGTAAATTTTTCTGTTTCTTGCTGGAAGTAAATCTCACTATGTATTTTCGTATGTTTGATGTTATTGTTGTTGTTCATTTTAATTGACATTAATAGAGTTTACTAGCATCTAATTTTGGTTCTGTCATATTTGATGAAACTGTAACCCAGCCACGACCCCTCAAGGACTACACTGTGAAGGTAGCACAGATTTTTTAATATTTAATTTATGATCTGCAACCTCAGTTTGGTGAAATGTAATGACAGTAAATCTGGAGGACAGAAATGTTGACTTGCAAGTCGAGTTCCATTTTGAAGGAACCTCACTCAAAGTAACACACTTCATGTGTATCCAAGGTCAGAATTGGACTTTGATTCAGGTACGCCCCTCTCTGACAAATACTTTAAATCCTAATGGTTCACTTGTGTTTAAGGTTGAATCAAGCCAAACAAGAATAACAATCAGCAATTCTTGGGAGGAATTACCAGTGGAAGAATGAACAAAACAACCCCCTATATGTAGTCTGCAAAGAATGTACTGTTCCAGTTAATGAAGTCTGATTAGGTACACCTCTGGCAAATCTGGACAGTATTATGTTCAGCTGTTATGCATTGTTTTAAAAAAAGTGAGTGATTTCCTCTTAATGGGGACAGCCCAGTCCCCATTAAATCTACATAAGATGCTTATGCACAGACTTAAAGTGCTAGCCTTTTGTATGGAAATAGTTTTATAGTTCAGGCCATATATTTTCTACTACAACAGGACAGCTATTTATTCCTTTGTGGCTGGCACTTTTTGCTACTTTGTTAGGGCCATGTTTTCGTATACAGTCTTTCCTATCAACACTGCATATCTATGAATGTGTTTATACAGGTAACTTGATGATTTTGGCTAGGTAATTACCTGAATATAATAAAACCAATACAATTCAGGAAAAGTATTAATGCCTTTCCAGATGCATTTATTATTATTATTCTAAAGAAAAAGTCAAAAGCTCCTCATTGAATAAGCATTATGGGGAGAAGAGGAGGAAGAAATAGAAATACTTTATGCTATATAATTTCATTTATAGTAGTTGCAGTCCTAGAAGTCTTTGTGTTCTGTACATGCAACCCAAGTGTTCATCTTCCTTCTAAATCCCAAATAACCAAGTGCGAGGAAAAAACAAATTTATCTCCTTGAAAGTGAGACACAGACTAGGAAGCATTGTTCATACACTGGGCAGTGCATGTCAGGGCCTTTCAATATCTTGGGCCCTTTGGATCTGTCAAGGTGGTTANTTACCTGAAAGGCAAAGAGCCTGCTGGTCCAGCTGCTCTGTAACATAGAAATACTTGGACACAGAGTGAGAGTGTGCAGATGGAGTGAGTTTGGGAAAAGGAACAGGGCTGGGATAGAGGCCATCTGTGATTAGTCAAGCTAAAGGGGAGAAGAGGCAAACAGTTCACCCAAGGAAACAGGGAGCATAGCACACGTTCCGGTTGTAATTATGCTTTTCCTAAAACTGCACTATTGGGTTTTGAGAGAATCCAGTTCTTGCGTGCATCCTTTCAGGAAGAAGAGGCTGCGTGTTCCCTTGCATAGCTTATGGCTTCCAGGCAAGTGATATGAATATTTTACATCAGATATTAGGATCTCTGGAGATACTAGACAGAGAAGGGGGGTAACTCATATTTTAACACAACTTACAAACCTGTACGTCAAAGCCTGTTACTTTTTGTAGCAACACGATCCCTAGAGAAGAAGACTTTTCAAAGTACATTTAATGGGATCATCATACAATATATCTGTTTTATAGTGTCCTTCTGTAGTGGCTGCCACCACTGTTAACAGGGATCTGCTTAATGAATGTTCATCATATTAAGTATATGACCCCTGACATTTGGGGTTTTGTTGGTCCATAAAGGTGCTTTTTGTGTGAATCCCATCTACTAGGTGCTACTGTTGAACTGGAGAGTACCTGTTAAGTTCCTCTTCTTTATTAGTTCAGAATTTTGTGTTGTTGGCTTTTAGCAGGTTTGGATTTTTTTGGTGAAAGGCATTGTCCTGAATCTGTGCTTACTTGAATTTGCTGATGCCTTAACTACAAAACTAATATTTGTTTGTTTCTTTCTTTCTTATATGCTTATTTCTCGTAAGAATGCAAAGTTGCTCTTAAAAGCTTGAATATTTTGCCCCATGTTTATTAGTCACAGTATGTGCACCATTAATGTTGTACATATTGTAGCATCATGAATTATGAATGGCAGCTGAAGAAAGTTTTATAGCATACTTAGGACTTCTATGGAAGTGAACTTCTCAGTTCTGTTATTGTGCCTTCTTTGGCTCTCTTTTATTTATAGACAGTACTGGTTTTAATAGTCCCGAGAGACTACAGTACACAAAAATTTGCCTTTATTTATTGTCAGTTCAGAATCAGTCTCACTCTCACAATTTTTAATTTATACATAATTCAGAATAACCACAGAATTTCTTTGATGAAGACTTAGTTACAGATGAAATGCTTTTCAGTGTGTCCTTTGGTGTTTCTATTAATTGTGTGGAGTTTGTTTGTTTGTTTCTTTTCCGAGGTGGCGTTTTTAACTAGCTGATAAGTGATGTGAAGGTGTGTTTTCAGTCACAAGATCTCAAATGTGTATTTAGAACTGTGTATATGGTTGCAATGATGAAAATTTATTTAGTTACATAGCATACTTACTTGTTTCTCATGCTGTTCTGTCCCTCGTGTGGATGATTTATATAAGGTGCAAATTGTTTGCATACAGAAACCAAAATTCTTGATCATACTCTGTTAAAATGCTTTTGATCGTAGAGAATTGCTTTTGGAATATTGTGATCTTTTATTTATTGTCTATTACAAACTACTTAAGTGCGGGGAAAGAAAAAGCGTTAGGAGTCATATAAAACCAAGCTTTCAAACACTGTTGACAAGCAAGGAGTTTTCATTTCATGACTCGCTCTTTCTTCAAAGGTTGGAAAAAGAAGTCCTTTAGAGTTTGCTCCAAAAAGGGTGTCTTTTCATCTGCACAGAAGCCTTATCAACTTGTTAAAGCCAGAGCCTCGAAGTCAGTAATGCTGGGTTCTGTTTTGCTTCTTCAAGTAAGCTAGTGATGTGGTTAGTTGAGCACATATAACACAAGCTGTAATATTACCGAATAGAAAAATTAGAGTGTTTTATGGTTGTAGTTCAACTAAACGTAAGTCCGTTTTGCACAGCCAGGTTGTTTTCAACATCGATACAGATATATTGAGTGTGTGTGTGTGTGTGTGTGTGCAGGTGTGTATATATCAGGGTGCATTGACTCATATTAGTGCATTAACTGGGGGGATTAGGTATAGCTTTCTTTCAGTGGCACTAGATAAACTATTGTGATTCAAGTTTAACCATAAAGAGCAATTAACTAAAACAGATAGCTTAATAGTCAAGGTAAAAGTATTTTATTATGCAGATTAATAGAAACACTCATTATACCAGATGTATTTGATGGGCCCTGAGATAACAGACAGGCACAGGATGCAAAATAAAAAAGAAGTTGAGTAAATGAACTACTGGTGTGTACTTAAGAATCTTTTTAATTACGTACATCAGCAACTGTTTATTACGGGGGAGTAAAAGCTAGAATCAGAGGTACGATGCTAACAAAAATGTATTGTTCTTTGAGGATTCCCTAAGAATATGCACCTTTTCTTTTTTTTAATTTGATTGACAGATATAGAAATGCAAAAAAAAGTTGCATGTACATTACATCTGATGCTCTTGCTTTTTTATACTAAAGGTGGTAGATGGCCCTGAAATCTCTGTTTCTGTATTCTGTTTTCAATTTCCTGGAGTATTTCTGAAGGCCTCAGTCTACTTCTTTCTATTACCGGAATGTATGCCCAGACAGCAGCTGCCTTTGAGACAAAAGGATACTTCTCTACCCAGTAATTTCAAACAGTATTTAGAAAGAAGAGTTTTACACAGGCACAATTTCAAAACATATTAATATTAAAATAAATTATGCTTTTTTTGGGCATTTTACAAATAAACTGATTTCCCTAGTTCCCCAAAAGATCTGATAAGACCGTATAACTTTCAGTTACCAGCTATGACATTTTGCATATGTTAGACTATAAGTAGGTTTCATCATCCTGCCAAGGACAGAGCTCCAGGGAAGATAAGTTAGTTACAGACCATTCTTCTCTTTGAAGTTTCCTTGCAAAAATATTCAAAGCTTGTGATAAGGTAGCTTTTTAAGGAAAAAAAAAAAAATCTATTTTAAAACAGTACTGTTGTTTTCACAATAAAGCTGTGTTTAATATGAAGAAATTTATTGGAACCTGCACTTCTTTGTGTTCCAGATACAAGATTCTGTGCTATTTAATATACATGCAGCAATTCTGAAAGTATTTTCACTCTCTCTCTTCTTTGTATGTTAGGTTAGCTTATTAACAAAATACTAAATCTCAGAGCAAAGCAGTTACCCTTGTCTCTGCTTCATATTGCTGTTTCGCTCTGTTTTATTGTAATAGATTAACCTCTTTCTTCTTGTTACCAGCACTGCAGATGTCACTGCTGTATAAACATAAAAGACAAAGACAATTGATGTTTAGACAGGAAAACATTTAGATTTCAAGACATGTTGGACATTAGCCTGAATAAAGTCTATTTTAATGGATGCCACTGAATGGCAAGATCTTTTGGAAAGGAAGAATTATGCATTTAACATTGTTACCTTTCATTCCTCATTGAATTAATTGATTCTTTTAAACTGCAGTAACTCAAAAGATGCATCGTGTGGAAAACTATGATTTATATTGTGTACATATGTATGTATATGAGAGAACAGTCTGTTATAGGTTATATATGAAATACATGTTCCCCCGACAAACTGATTTTACGTGCGAATATGGAAGTTTTGTCTTTGAAAGTTGTAGAATTCAAACAGAAGCGAGAGCTTTGGAAGCACGTAGGAAAAGGGTCGGTGCAACGTTTTTCCTGTCGCAATGGGAGTAACCAGATGGTGCTTTTAGGGGGAAGGCAATGGAGCACTGCAGCAGTCTGTAGTGGGACTGTTTGTTTCTCTTCCTTCTGTATTTCAATAACAAGGACTTAAGAGACTGGGATTTTCAGAGAGTCAGCAGTGATCTCTTGCTGATGAATTCAGAAGAGAAGATAGGATGATTATCTTGGAGAAGAGGATTGAGGCCTTATTCGGATATTCCAAATTCTGAATGAGATAGCTTCGTGAAATCCTACAAGATGGCTTAAGGCAGAATTAGTATCTTGTCTGTGTTAAGGAACAAAAATTAGAGCTAATCAAGTGTGAGATTTTTGATTTAGATTTAGACTGAACTGCCTAAGACAAATAGTTACTAATTAGAGCTTACTGCCAGTGAGGGATATAAAAACATGAAGCTCTCAAAAAATGTGTACTACTGTTGAAAGAAAAAAAAAAAAGCTGTTTTGGGCACAAGAGGTGATAATATACTTGATCATTATGGTGGTATGGGTGGGTCTGAACTGCATTCTTAACCCTTTACCCAGAGATTCACGTTTTGGTGCAGCGAAAGCTTTGCTGCATCACTGCTTTTAGATTACTGCTTCTAATAAGATCCCACAGTGTTAATCAAAGTAAAGTTGGGCTCACGCAACTAAATTGATCTAAATCCTTCTCTGTGTTGGCCAAGTGTACTGCAAATGCATTTGAGGCTGTGGCTTTCCATCATTTCCTGCATATGCCATGTTTATGCTGAATAGCATATGAGTGCATTTTTTTAAATTTAGTGAACAGCTATAATTTTAAAACACCACTACTTTTCAGCAAATACAAATATTGCTATGCTTTAAAAGTACATCCCTGAATCTCCAGAATGAGGGTGGTAAAGATACAACTCCACAAGAACAACATGGTTGTGCTTTTGAGGTGAAATAAATCAGGTATTAATTTCATAATTCATGGTCATGCTTAGATTCCAGCCGAAGAGCTGCCCATACAGTCCTGCAGGTTTTCTTGCCCTGGCTTGAGAAAATGATGGTCAGCAAAATAAATAGCTTAAGATCAGCTGATAAAATGATATTGAATACTTCTTCCACTGGCTCTACCCAAACTTTGAAAGTCAGTCATGAATTTTGCTAGTTTTGTGATTAGTCAAGAATCCTTGTAACAGTTCCTGCGTGTTACTCAGTGCTTGACGTTAATACATATGTTTCATTTCCAATGAGTAGGTCTCTTTGGAAAGTGGAAGATTGAAGCAAGACTGAGAAAGAAAAGAAATCTCTCCTGTAATTTTTATGAGAAAAATACGTATGCGATAAGTAAGCTGCTGTTCCTGTGAGGGGTTCTCTGTTAAACGGACCATGAAAATTTGTTTTGTTTTTTATCTTCCTGTGTCACACCTCTCATCCAAAAGCTCCTGTAATTTTAGAGACACTGAGCAAATGTTATAGCAGCTCTGCAAAATAAGCATGTGCCACGCTCTTTTAACATATTGACGGACCAAGCCAAAACGAGATGAGAGCGAGCTGAGGCTGTACCACAGGTGTTGAGTCCGGCACTCAATGGAGAATCTCAGGGTAATGCCCAATAAACACGCTCTCTCTGCACCATATGCTTTAAGTTTTTCAAACGGGAAAATAGATAGTGACATGCTAATTAAAAAAGCAACTTTGTTAGCGACTTGCATATTGAGCATTTGATAATCTGTAGAAGGACAATGAATTTTTTTTCTAAGTACTTCAGAGTTCATGTGAGACACTTCCCCCATCTCTGAATGGGTGTGAAAACAAGCATGAATTAAACCCGTATGTTTTGAGTTACAGGAAACCAAAATACTAATGGTTTCATTAATATCATATTTCTGTAGATTGCGTATTGAAATACTAATGAATACTGGAATAAAAAGTTACCTTTTGCACTTGTTTATACTCCAGTCAGTATATGAAGGGGATATCAGGCAGTATGCTGTGTGTTTGAATTTGAATTGTCCACGCTTTTATTTTTCTGTTGTTTCAAAATTTTTTTGAAACGTGTTATATCTGTGGTGTGCTGGAGGCGAAGGTGGCCTGTGTTTGGAGGAAGGTCCCTGTATATTCACCAGGGAGACATAAATATTTCAGAATAACTGAGATTGTATAGCTTTTAAAAAAAATTGTGTGTATTATATACTTCTTTGTTTCACGGATAGGAAAGTTTAAATCCAGCTTTTCCCAATTCTGTCACACCTGTGCCCCTTCAGTACTGAAGGATCAGTAGCTGCGGTGATTAAAAACCAGGTTATCTGTTTACTTAGTCTGGTAGGGATACAAAGACATATGGCGCTACTTGGATTAAGAGCTCTTTGTCGCTGTCTGGAGAGGATCGTTATGCTTAATGTGTTGAACGATTCACCATCTAAAGCACAGCAGAATGATTCGTCCCCTTCAAAATGGCTCAGAATAGATTTTTGCAATTGATTGGACTCAAATTATTTCAGATGAAAAGATGCTGCTAGGTCCTCTATAGTGGACAAGTGCCTCTTTCTAAAGGCTGCTCTGGTTTCAGGAATTGTTTATTGTGGCCTGTGTGACCAGCATACAGTAGATACCAGAAGAAAGAAAAGGCTGAATTTTTGGGAAATAATGATCACATCAATGTCATTATTGTAAAACATAAAGGGTGCACAAATGATATAAAGGCATAAATCATCAGAGTTTATAATCTGCATGAGCTCAAGGTCTGACCCAAAAATAATTGCCAGAAACAAGTGAGCCATGTTGTACTTCACATAGAATAATCCCTAAGAGTGAAAGACTTAGCATTCAGAAAATGTTTCAAAGCTCAGGAAATCTCCTAAAAATATGTAGGTCCCAGTACAGTCTCTTTTCTCACTTTCTTTTTGTAATTATTATGTTTAACCATAAAAACATGATAGGAAATACCTCTTTTGGGAAAGAATTCACAATAATAAATTTGGGAATTTATTTCACTAACAATATATAGGTAGTGATTTGTCTCAGTACTTGGAACTCTTTCCTCATTTTCCCTTTTTGTCTTTTATTTTGCAGCACTAAATTTTACAGTACCTGCTGAATTGTAATTTTAGCCACTGTGCTACATTAGGGCATAACTGAAACCTCTACTGACAAACTAAGCTTTTATAGTAATGGCAAAAAAAGGATAAAGAAGCATTCTTCAGAGCAGCAGAGCAGGTTTGCTTTTGTTGCTGCATGCCCGGGTGTGTGCGGCTGTCCCTAGTCCTGTTCCATCTTACAAGACACAAGTTTTGCCGTTCCTGGATTGATAAATGGTATCCCATAAAATGAAGTCTCTATCTGGAGATTAGATGACAGCTTTGATTTCACTGCTTCTCACTTATTAGTGTTTGAGGTCTTAGTTGAGATTTTGCAAGTAGCAGCGAGTCAGTGGGTTTGTATTGCATTCTTTTTCTCGATGGCCAGTAGCAGGAAAGTCGAAGTATTTAGTGAGGACTCCATTTACTACAAGAATCTTTGGAAAACTGAAAACAGAAACTGACAGAAGAAATATTGTAAGTAGGAGAGTAAGTTCTTGCTGGTGATGATGTTGTAATCACTATATGCTCATTTTATTCTTGGTGACATTCCAAAGCATAATGGATGCGTAAGGATGATAAAAGTGCAATGTTACATGTGCAAAACTATTTATTTCAATATAATTTTGTCTTTAACATTCATCTTTTGGATGGCAAGGCTTCTTATTTTTTCACTCTGGGTTTTATATGGTCTTGGGCAATACTCTCTATGTTTATCTTTGGGGTTTGTTTTCAATTTTTGATTTGCAGGACTTTCCAGTTGTTTTACAACTGTATATCATCCTTTGGCTAGGTTCAATATTCTTAGATATGGCAAACTGCAAATAAACCAGACCATAACAAGAATCATGAATATGTGCTGGTGTTTGCTGGCCAAAGGAGTCAGTAGTTGTTTTGTCGGAAGTTGTCTCGTTAACATTTAAACCAAGCCAAGTACATACCTGAGAAAATATGTATAAAATGTCTGATGCTGTTCAAAACAGGCATTATATAACATGCTAGACCTCACTTCTGTAAAAAAAAAAGGGGGGGGGGGGGTTCTGGTCAAGTTTAAAAATTAATATCTATACTTAGCTGTATTTAATTTTGTCCACAGCTGTATCTCTTCTAAATGTCACGATTAGGAAAACTACTTAAAGAAGTATAAAATAGAACAAAATAAGACTCCTGCAAATGTGCTTAATGGCTGATTACTTGAAATCATAAGGTATGTTTTGCTGCACTTGCTGAGGGCCCTGTCCGTTGTGTTGTGCTCTGGCTTTGTGTTGCTGAGAAGCTGATAATCAGAACTGCTGCAGGCTTAGAAAAGAGGTCAAGTGATGAAACCGAAATGTTCCCCAAGCTTGTAGCATGATTTGAGGTAGAGAAGGCAGTTGATAGTAGCTCTCATAGTTCTATATTTTTTGCAGAGAGATCTGTAATGGTAAGACTAGTAACGGTCTTTACCAAGGATTTTGAGCTTGTTGGTCTGCATTTTTTTTGTCAGTTCTGATCACTTTGCATTGCATGGGGGTTACAAAAGTGCAAAAGTTGCCGGGAGAAAATTCCCCATAGGGATGGAATTCTACCCCTAGCGATAGCTACTGAAAGTGTTATAATGAGCCACCGTATCGTGTAAGAGTGAAGCCAAGAGAAAGAGGGGTGTTCTGAAATTGTGGTGGAGCAGAGTAGTATTATGACAATTTTCGGCAAATGAGCTTAGGCAGTCCCTTGGTTGCTCTAAATAGTACCACAGTTCTTTGATTTGTTCCACATTTTCTTGGTGTCAGGCAGAATTCAGTGTGCAGAAACTCACACTTAAAAGTTTATTGCCCAAGTACAAAGAAAGTTGGATGTGTGGGTAACTAGGATTTGACTTAGGAAGGCAGGGGAGTGGGAAGAATGGGGTTTCTCAAAGAAGCACATTACCAGAATATTTCTCTTAAAAAATTAAAATCCTGACACAGTTAACACTGCCACTTTACCAGGCTGACTTTGGGGAAAACCCACCAAGATGAATGAACCAGTTTGCACTTACTGGAAGTACTGTGGCAAACTTCAGCACTCAAAATGAAGCACAGCGTGATTTTATGTCCACAAAAGCGTGAGGGTTGTAGACATGTTTAAAGCGTGAGTGCAAGGCGTAGACTGGAGCAAAAAGTGCATTTCTGGGCTACTGAGTTCTTCTCGTGTTTCTCCTATATCAACATTTTGGGGGACAAGAGGGATCCCATCTCAGTCAGCTGCTTGCTATTCTAGCATCAATGCTGAAGTATGGTATACGAGGTAATCTGCTCTCTTTCTTACCACGCACTTTAAAGTATTTCTGAAGGTTTTCTAGATAAGGAAGCATTTAAGGTTTGGAGTTAGTGTTACAGAAAGGTCTATTGCACTGCTGAGGAGTAAAGGATGTGTTAAAGCATGGAAAAACAGGTGGATTCAGCGAGTTCTGTACAGAAGGTTCTTTAAAATGTTCTGCTCCGCTGTGAAGAGACACGAGGTCGTGGGCTTCAGAGCAGTTCTGGCAGCGTAACACAGAGCAGGCTCTGACTGTTCTGTACAGGGAGGAGGACTGAGATGCTTTAGTATGAGTTTCATGCTTGAAAATCATGCTTTTGTGTTTTGGTTTCTTCACTGCTGCCTGATGGGATAGATTTGTAGCCCAAACAACAACAGCAAAAAAGAGCATGGGAACTTACAAAGATACTGCAACACGTTCCTCTACAAAGGCTTTGAATCCTGCATCAGAAGACGTATACTTTGTTAGAATGTGGTGTCCTAACTAAGTCTGGCAACACACAAACATGTTTGCTTTCTGAGTAATTTGCCCTAATGACTTTGAACCATTTTGACAAACAACAGTAATATTGTTAAAAGGCTCTGGCAGAAAGCTTATCTATTGCTCTCTGTCAGATGTCCACACAGATTGTTGCTTTCTGCAAGTGTTATTTCAAAGGAATGTATTTGTCACCCTTTCCCCTTGAGCTGATGCCTTGTTTCACTCTCTTCTATCACATTAAATAGATTGCTCTGTCCAATGAATTTTAGTTCCAGTTTATGTTGGAACTTTGGTTATATGAACTTTAGTCAAGTGTTTGGTGGGATTTCTTCTTGCATCCTTTTATTTTTTTAACTACATGAAGAAGTTACGGCAATGTATATACACAGCTTACTGTCATAGGGTAATGCCTTGGAAGAGTTGAAAATCAGTGTCAGCTAATTATGGGAAGGCTGGCCTTGCATGAACATTTCTGAAACAGTGTTGGTGTCAATTAAAGGCGGTGACTGCTTTCAGCGTTGTGGGAACCAAATGTCAACTGCAGTTGCAATGGTTGGGACTACGGTCGTTCTCAGTGTGGTCAGCTTGCATCTGAACCTGCCCATTGCTGAGAAGTAGTGTGTGCTTGTATTATATTTTATTATTATTGTGCATAATTTTAACATGAGCTGAAGCCTTTACTTGTTCAGTAGTCATTTTATATTTGAAATTCAGGCTGTCTGAATGTAAGATTAAACATTCCATCTCTTGTTTTTGCTGATTGCTGGCAAAAATGTTGTTGTCGGGGACATTCTGTAGTTCAGGTTTCATTCAGTTCCATACGAGTATATAATCACATAACCAATGACAATGAATTTAACTGTTTTGCACGTGGGTCTATCCAGCATGTGTTCATACTCGCTGCACATCATGGCGCCTGAGGCTTTTTAAAGGAGCTCAGTGATCCCATCCTGGAGCATTCATCAGTCAAGGAAAAATTATAGACTGGTTTTAAATCTACCTCATGGTAATTAACACAGAAGAGAACCCTATACTGATCAATAATCCTTAAAAGGGGGCTGGGGAGAGCTTGCTCCCTCTGGTTACAACTGGCACTGCTGCAAAGGGTAACTGGGTACAAATCAATAGGATGCTATGGACAGCTGCCTGCTGATGGGTATTGCAGTACTAGCAATAGTTTGAAACCTGAAAGAGAAAAAATGTTGGCTAGATGTTACAATTCATTGAGGATCGCTCTGCTTCTGAGGAAATCTGGGCTTAATTTTTCAAATACATGCCCAGCTCCACTTATGGGTTCCGTGTGCATTGTGATGTTATTCTATGGGACTCTGTTACCTACAGACAGGCAGTCTGTCTCCATCACCTCCAGTTGTTCCTCAAGCATTTGAAAACTGCTAATTATTTCTCAGCTAACTTTCTTGGGTTCTTGTTTTGGTTTGGTTTTTTTAGTTCTGCAGTGGGCCTCTTCTGGGAGAATGGGTGGATTCCAAAATGCAATCCTCAAAATTATTTTCGTGCTACTGGTTACAGTCATGATAACTAACTCAAATCTAGAGGGGATGTCCTTATTCTCAATTTTGGAGGTTTTTTTTGTTTATTTGTTTGCTCTTTTTTTGTTTTATTTTGTTGTTAATAACAGTTACTGTTTTAGCTCAAAAAAACCCAGCCCTAAACAAAAACAACAATAAAAACCCAAAACAAGATCAGACATGACATAGACAAGAGCTAAAGTGATCTAGCATCAGAGATTGTCCTTTTTGGATACATTTGAGCTCCTCTGAAGTCAAGCCCAGGGGATATATAAATTCAAAAGCAAGCTCATCATAGTTGTTATCTACACGAACATGAAATACCATGTGTATCGCAGGAGTGAAATGGTCATGAAATGTATACTCATATAATTTGTCTTGCTTTGTAAATATCAAATAGATGCAACTTGAATGAATCATCTTTTTGAGTTAGAAACTCGGAAGGCATCAGCAACATTCTGAAATGTAGTGCTTTATGTAAACACAGTGAGACCGAGAGCGGTAGGAAAAAAATCAAAATGTTCAAAGGCATGCAACTGGGTAATTCAATAACCCTCACATCTAGAGGCATTCCACTCAGTGGGACTTTAACTTTACGTGCTAGGCAGGCTGGCTGTATGCTGGAAAGCAGTGTTCCCCCCCCACCCCCCACCCGAAAGCCATTTACATGCATAGCTGGCCTGGTAGGTGTAAAAATAGACGGACAGAGCCTGAATTGGAAATGGTCACCGACTGCTGCCCGCAGTTGCTGGGGTTTCGGGTTGTCCGTGACACAGGACGGCTTCGGGAAGGCAGCCTGGTGCCAGTGGCCACGGAGCGGAGCACAGACGGGATCCTCCTCCCGGATCGTTGGCTGTCCTTCGGGAGCACGGGGCACGCTCTGCAGCGCAAGGGCAATCCCACTTGTAGGAGTTAACAGCAGAACTGATATGGGCAATGCACCGATTTGCCAGTCTTGTCATTCAGAGAAGGGTTTAAGAACACAAGGGAACATACAGGATTTGGATAAAATCCCTGACTATTATGGATGCAACAGTGAAGAAAGTAAAGATCCTGAAGCCCTGGTAAGTCTTGCCTCGAGACCACAGGAATCAAAGGGAAAAATTAAGATCAGGGTTGTGCATGTGAGTTTTGAAAAGGATCTCTTTGCCTGAATCTTACTTGATAGCTTGCAATGTTAAGAGATCTGCTAAATGCGTCCAAGTTCAAGCTTTGATTTTGCTGTTGTGACTGACTGTAATTAAAACGCAGCTGTCGCTAAGCTGTGCAGTCACTTGAAAGTGTTATCAGCTACCAAAAGGTTCAGGTATATGGAGAACACCATCAGTGAAACAAGTCCTTCAAATGAATAGGTGTAATCAATTACCTTAGTTTACACGACTGCTATAAATGATCCCGCATCGTTCATTCTCAAAACTTGAACTCAGTAACTTTTTTTTAAGCTGTTGTCTGTCCAGTACATGACATTATTTTCTGTGTTTGCAGTAGAGACCGAGCCCCACAGGTCTCTGTGCAGATGAGGATTACAGTGAGTGGGACCAGGGGGATGTGAGGGGGTCACACTGGTGGCTGCAGGACTTGAGAGTTAGGCAGGCAGTAAGGGATTGGAGCAGTAATGTCATCGTTTGCAGACCATTTGCTCTGCAAACCAGAAGAAAATCATGGGGATGAATACTTGTATAATGTCCATGGTAAATGAAGTGCCTCTTTTCTCTTTTTTTTCTTATATTTTTTTTCTTCCTCTGCTTAGGAAATTTGTTATTAGATAGTTACTTCATTCAAAACTGTCAATAAAAGGAGGGAATGTCAAAACTTTGGTCAGGACAGGAAGATCAGAAAAACTTTAATGTTGATATATCAAAAAATTATGTTCTCCGATATTGATCTAAAACAAAATTGTTCTCAGGTCAATGTTATGCTTTGCACTTGCATGAATTAGTGCATTGCATTGTAGGAAATGTAGTTGAGATGAGTTACAGTGTTCATAATGGAGGAGGAGACCAGAGGCACTCCCAGCAGCAGCTCGCAAGAAGTTCTGCTTTGTCCTAGAAAATAATTTTGATGCTGCCTTGGTTTTCTGGTAGGAAGTTTTTTTGGCTGAAATTTTCTGACCAGTTCTACCGCTTATTTTGCTGACAACGCAGTTGGACCAGTTCTTCAGAAATAAAACTTTCTTTGAGCTAAAACATGGAATTGAACTATTTCTTTGAGCTTTCAGACAATTTATTTCTGCCACCAAGCAGTTTTTGGTTAAATTAACAACCAAGCTCTAGCCTTTCTGATGGGACAAGTGAAATCAGCGGGAGGGACAACACAAGCACAGGGTTTCCCGGGACAGTGGTGTGGAGGACAGAGCCTACTTCCATTGCTGAATGTGTGGATTTCAACAGGCATTAGAGTATTTCCCAGAAGTCGAGCACCTTGAAGCTGTTTGCAAATGTTTGGAAGTTTCCTATGACACAAATAAGCAAACCCTGAAACAGTTCTCTCTCTATGAATGTACAGTCTCCAAGCTGCCCTTCTGCATAAGGTCAGGTTTTTGAGGAGGCAGGAGTGAGCCAAAGCGAGCAGCATGTGATCTTTGAAGGGTTTTTTTTTTCTTTTTTTTTTTTTTTTTTTTTTTTT
>Ga0065711_1038774_pt1 | contig 18427 bp, 16 predicted proteins | sample Hoacrofraction12_FD_59098 | JGI IMG/M metagenome (GOLD analysis project Ga0065711, IMG submission 59098) | Hoatzin crop microbial communities from Cojedes, Venezuela - Epithelial fraction 12 v2 (version 2) | ecosystem: Host-associated > Birds > Digestive system > Esophagus > Crop | place...
TTTTTTTTTTTTTTTTTTTTTTTTTTTTTTTTTATTTGACAAGTTTATCATGGTTTCTCTTTCCTCTTCTCTTTTAAGTACAGGTCTGTTCTCTTTCTTTAGATTTTATGAAAGCTAACTCTTAGGCATGATCACTCACACCACAATTTCATCTGCTCCCTAAGATGTATATGTAAGGAGGGAAAATCTTTGTCACAGGTATTAAAGTGTTGTGAACTTTCTAATTAGAATGGAGTAAAAAAAACATTTGAATATCTGACAATTTAACGTGATGTCTTTATGAAAGGCAAGAAATAAAAATGGAAAAATACGCTGGAGATAAGACTTCATAGCTCACAGTTTGGAAAAAAACCTGTCTCAATAATAACATTTAAAGAAATGGCTACTTGGGAACATTTTGTTGACACTGCAATGGCCAGATTGAAAAACAAAGTCTCAAAAATCCTAATCTTTTTGATTTTTTTAGTTTTATTTGAAATTTCAAAATACAAGAGGAAACAGGTACGTATTTGTTTATATACTCTGAAATGTTAACTTAAGCAGCATGAAATACAACCTTAGAGAATTTAAAAAAAAAAAAAAAAAGATTGATTTGAAGATAAAAAGATGAAACCAGGTCTGCTGCATTTTATTGATAGGAAATGCAGGTGCTGGTGTGCTTTTGTTTGGAAGAAAAAACACAATAAAAAAATAATTAAAGAAAACAGAAAAACCCTAAAACTTTTGCTTCTCCATCTTTGCTTTCCTTTTCCACCTCATTATGCATGACTGCTACACATTGCTAGAGAAAGTAGTGTCCTGCTTCATATCCATCTTTATATTTTTTATGTAAATATCCATATTTGGGGTTTTAAGAGGGTCTTTTTCTTAAGTGGCATAGTTCTTAGAATGGTTTGGAAACAGTGAAGGTTATTTGTGTCTCAGAGGTATTATTCAGTTTCCAGAACCAAATATAAATTCTATGAGATTCATTTTAACACCTATGGACTAAGTATTATTTTCTAGTTTCTAATGGGAACTCAGCTTTATTTTATTTGCTTAAAGATGAGAACATCTGTGACAGTAGGTTTTCTTAGAGATATTTTACTTTATTCTAAAAAAATTATATAAAATTATATAAAAAGAAAAGATTCTTCAATACCTTTCTTTTAATTTATTTAAATTTTGTTAATTTTTCATATCACTGCTACACATTTGGCTTCTCCCTTTTGCAATTATTTTCTCTTTTCTCTGCTTTTTACATTAATTTTAATTCATTTTAATCTCTACATTCATTTAAACTACTATAAGGGGCAGAGTAAATTAGCGCTATCTAGATGCCTCTAAATTCCAGGCAAGTACTCTAATATGGATGGCTCATATGACCTCAGTAGGAATATTCCTCCTTAGATTACCTAGATTATTTCTTTCTTCACTCTCTCCATTTCTCACAGCTCTACTGCAATGTGAAAACTTACTTGCAAACAATTGATATGATAAAATCTAGATACTATCAAGTGTTGTACATTGTAGCCAGCCTCACTGCATTTGTTCTTTCTTTCTTGCTGAAAAGAATAGTCAAAAGTGCTGGGAAAAAAAATGTCTGGACATCAGCTATTGAGGGATGTATGTAATTATTTCATTTGTTATAAATCAGTGACCCTTTTAATCGATACTTAAAAAAAAAAAAATCAGTCATGCTCAGGGCCTTTGATGGATATAAGGTGGTAATAAAGAAGCACCAAAATGTATAACGTGAATTAAGATGAAAATGATTTTAGAAAATTATATTGGAAATTAATTAATACCAGTAAACTTATCTGAGCCTTTGCACACTTCAGTCTTTAGTTTTTTCCACTCATAAACAGATCTCAACAAACCTGGCTTCACACAAAAGCCGTCTTCTTGCTGTGTTCAACTCCTGTCTGTCTCTCAAGCGCTTATATTTATGTGTGTCTGCGCCAATTGGTATTGTCACTGCTAAGCATCACATCAGGGAAAGTGTTGGCAGCAGCAAAATCATGACTGAAATAGCAAGTGAAAAGAGGATTTAATGAATTCATTTTAGCAGCTGTGAATCATTCTGTTCCTTGTATTCAGATATGCTCTGCAGCAAGTCATGGCACAAACAGGGATGAAATAATTTTCTGAATAAATATCTAATGGAAGGTAGGTAAGATTATTGCAATGGAAAAAGCTATATTGGAATATAGTGTTGGTTACTTCTAGAAAAATGTAAGCTAAATCTTTATTTCATCTTTCTATTATCTCTAAACTGACTGCACGGTTAGTTGCAATTGGCACATCTGGCTGACTGGATTTATTTCTAAAGTTGGACAAGAAATAATGAATATGGTATAGCTTTCTACTAGCATTAACTTTGGAGGGTTTTTTTGTGTAAAACAACTGAACAAGGATTGCCTTTCTGCAATTAGCTATCCAACATTGGTACATTGGTTTTTAATATCTGGTCTTACACAGAATATTCAGAAACACGCCTTATAAACAGACTATTTTCTTTCAAGTTATTTGTTTATTCCTTAAAAGTATTCTGAAATGCAACAAATAAACTTATAGCAACTCAGATATAATACTCTTAAGTATCCAGAAACTGAACTATCAAATTATTTAGATCTTGTGCTATCATAGAGTCATAGAATAGTTTGGGCTGGAAGGGACCTTTAGTGCTCATCTAGTCCAACCACCCCTGCAATGAGCAGGGATATCTTCAACTGCATCAGGTTGCTCAGAGCCCCATCCAACCTTACCTTGAAGGTTTCCAGGGGATGGGGCATGTACCAACTCTCTGCACAACCTGATCCGGTGTTTCACCAACCCCATTGTGAATTTCTTTCGTATATCTAGTCTAAATCTAATCTTTTTTAGTTTAAAACCAGTACTCCTAGTCTATTGCAACATGCCCTACTAAAATATTTGTCCCCATCTTTCTTAGAATCGTACAATAATAGAATCATAGATTCATTGAATCGTAGAATGGTTTGGGCAGGAAGAGACCTTATAGATGACCTAGTTCCAATCCCCTGCCATGCACAGGGACACCTTCCACTAGACCACGTTGCTCAAAGCCCAATCCAGCCTGACCTTGAACACTTCCAGGGAGGGTATATCCACAACCTCTCTGGGCAACATGTTCCAGTGCCTCACCACCCCCACAGTAAAGAATTTCTTTCTTATACCTAATCTAAATCTATCCTCTTTCAGCTTGAAGAAATTAGCCCTCGTCCTATTGCTGCATGCCCTGTCCATTCTCCTCCGCACCTCAGCGGAGGGAGGGGCGATAGAGCAACCACGTGGTCCTTTGTTGCCAGTCACAGCCAAGCTGCGACAAGTACTGAATGAATAAGCCCCTTTTAAGTACTGAAAGGCTGCTACAAGGTCTCCTCGGAGCCTTCTCTTCTATAGGCTGAACAACCCTAACTCTCTCAGCCTGTCTTCATAAGAGTGGTGTTCCAGTCCTTGGATCATTTTTGTCGCCCTCCTCTGGACCCACTCTTACAGGTCCATGTCTTTCCTGTGTTGAGGGCTCCAGAGCTGGACACAGTACTCCTCGTGGGGTCTTACCAGAGCAGAGTGGAGGGGCAGACTCATCTGCCTTTACCTTCTGGACATGTTTCTTTTGATGCAGCCCAGTATATGGTTAGCTTTCTGGGCTGTGAGTGCACACTGCCGACTCATGTCCAGCTTTTTATCCACCAGTACCCCCATATATGTTTACAGACATATATATACATGTATAATGTGGTTAAAAATACTGAAGGAAGGAGATTATTCTCAGTTCTGTGTTAGAGGATTTACAGTACTTTATGTAGTAGTCCAATGATTTAATTCATATTAAATTGATAAATTTATCTAGGATTTTTATTTTCTAATTTCTGAATTACTGGAAGTAATACAGAAGAATTAAAGACTAAGGTTTAGTATCTGATATATTTCATGAGGTTACTGTGGGCCCACTCCCTGAGCTGGTCAAGATCCATTTAAATGGCAGCACTGTACTCTACACCATCAACCATTCTCCTACTCTGGTGACATCCTCACACATTCTTTGGGTAGAGTGTGTCCCACTGTGCAAGTCACTTATAAAGATCTTACAATACCAGTATTTGTCCCTCAGGAACAATACTTGAAGGCTGCTATTACTTAGAGTATGAACAGGCAACTACTACATATTGACCCAATGTCCAGCCAGTTGTCAACCCATTTTATAGGCCACAAATCCAAACCATATCTTTCCAATTGGTTAGAAGGATCACAGAATCACAGAATGGTAGGGGTTGAAAGGGACCTCTGGAGATCATCTAGTTCAACTCCCTTGCCAAAGCAGGATCACTTAGAGCAGGTTGCACAGGACCTCATCCAGGCAGGTTCTGAATATCTCCAGAGAAGGAGAATCCACAACCTACCTGGGAACCTGTTCCAGTGCTCCGTCACCCTAAGAGTAAATGTCTTCCTCATGTTAAGACGGAACATCCTATGCTTCAGTTTGTGCCCATTGACCCTTGTCCTGTCACTGGGCACCATTGCAGTGTCTGGCCCCATTCTCTTAACAGTCACCCTTAAGATATTTAGCAGCATTTATAAGGTCCCCTCTCAGCCTTCTCTTCTTAAGGCTGAATAAGCCCAGCTCCCTCAGCCTTTCCTCATAGGAGAGATGCTCCAGTCCCCTAATCATCATCCTCATAGCCCTCCATTGGACTCTCTCCAGTAGCTCCTCATCTTTCTTGAACTGGGAAGGCCAGAACTGGACACTGGACTCCAGATGGTGCCTCACTAGGGCAGAGTAGAGGGGAAGTAGAACCTCCCTCGACCTACTGGCCACACTCCTCTTAACACACCCCAGCATCTCATTGGCCCTGATGGGAACCTGGGCACACTGCTGGTTCATGGTTAACTTGTCATCCACCAGGACCCCCAGGTCCCTCTCCGCAGAGCTGCTTTCCAGCAGGTCAGCCTGAACCTTGTACTGATGCATGGGGTGGTTCCTACCCAGGTGCAAGACCCTGCACTTGCCCTTGTTGAACTTCATCAGGTTCCTCTCTGCACAACTCTCTGTGGTTACTGTGGGAGACTTCATCAAAAGCCTTCCTGAAGTCAAGTTAAATGGCACTTAGTTGCCAATCTATCTATAGAAGTTCTTCTTTTTGGACTTTGCATTTGTTGCTAATTTTAACTCCGTTTGAGCCTAGATAACACTCTATTCTGCATGGGACTCATCCTGGGTAGTCCATCCCTGCTACTGGAGAGAGATGATGAGTCAATTGAGAGCCTGTGTGTGACGAATAGAGAGTGCAGACCAATGTGGATCATGTTGTGCATGTCTGCTATAGACCACCTGATCAGGAAGAATTAGAAAAAATCTTCTTCAGACAACTGGAAAAGTCTAAAGTTCTCAGAACCTGATCCTCATGAGGATGTTAACTTCATCATTGACAAACATGTGAAGTATGAAACAGATAAGTGGACACTAAAGTAGATTGAACTGCAGGTTTCAAGGCATTATGAACAGTGGCACGAAGTCCAGTTTGAGGCCTGTCATTAGTCATGCACACCAAGGCTTGACAGTGGGTTCAATAATGTTCAGTGTTTTCCATTAATGACTTGGATGATGGGACAGAGTGCACCCTCTGCAAGTTTGAAGATGATACAAAACTGGGAAGCATGGCTGATATCCCAGATGGGTGCTCTGTCAGTCAGAAGGATGTCAGCAGGCTGGAGAAATGGGCAGAGAGGAACCTCATACAGTTCATGAAAGCATATTGCGAAATCCTGCGCCTGGGCAGAAGTATTCCTATACATCAGCACCTGCTGGGGGCTAACCAACTGGAAAGCGGCTTCCCTGAGAAAGAGCTGGGGATCCTGGAGAACAACACACTGACCATGAGGCAGCAATGTGGCCATGCAACAAAGGCAGCTAACAGCCTCCTGGACTGCCTGAGGAAAATTGTTGCCAGAAAGTCAAGGCAGATGATACATTCTCTCTATTCAGCACTGACGAAGCCACATCTGGAGTGTAGTGTCCAAGTCTGGTCTCCCCAGCACAAGAGAGATGTGAACATACTGGAGTGAGCTCATCAAAGGATTGAGAGGAAGATTTAGGGATTGGAGCAACTGTCATATCAGGAGAGGCTAAGAGAGCTGGGGCTGTTCGGCCTGGACAAGAGAAGGCTCAGAAGGGATCTTCTCCCAGAATTAGGTACTAATATATCTTGATAAGAATATGGAGGCAGACTCCTCAGTTGTTTCCAGTGAGAGAACAAAAAGCCATTGACACCAACAGATTCTGTTTAAGCATCATTTTATTATTATTTTTATTGTGATGGCGATCAAACACTGAAGTAGGTTTCCCAGAGAGGCTGGGAAGTCTCTATCCTGGGACTGAAAATAATAAACCCGATTGGACAAAGTCCTAAACAAATCTGCTTTAGTTGGTCCTGCTCAGAGCAGGCCAGTTGGACCAGAAGATCTCCTGATGACCCTTTCCACTTCAACAATTTTGCTTCTATGATAAGTTTCGGTGAAACTTCTTTGAAGTTGAAGTGTCAGTATTATTTTACAGCACTGATCTGCACGTAGAACAAGGTTTCTTCCAGCTGAATATCAATTTCTGTTCCAGTTGATGATACTGTCAAAAGACTGATGACTACAATGAGAGAATCAGATGTATGAATGTACCATATTATATTACTATATTGTATATTAATTGCATAAAATACAAGTTAACAAATCTTCTTTCTTACAAATTTTCAATGACTGGAAATAAATTAAACTGGCAAAACTACATAAAATTAATATAATCAGTATCACAGGAAACTTCTGGCAACTAATGAAATACGTTAATGTTTAGCATTTAATTTCTTTCATACAAGTTGCTTAGTAACAATCAGACTCATTCAAGAAGGCAGGTTCCTACTAGTCAGTAGATATTTGTTATTATTGATAGCATAATGAAAGACAATTAGTTTAATGCAAAAATATCTACCTACATTAAGGAATCCTGTTTACTTACAGGCATGTTAGGAACGTAGTGCAATGTTTCGTTATGTTTGTACTTTAAAGATTTCTGAAGTAAAGGACAAAAAGTTCTACTTAGTTTTTCAAATGTTCTGATTCCATACTGTTGGTAGCCTTCACTTATCTAGGCCATAATCTGTTCCAGATCAACTCAGTAGGAAAGCTACAGGGACCATTTGAGATATAAAGAATGAGAAGTCTAGTTTGATGCACTGTTTAACTTTCCTTATTCTCTCTGCTTGTACTTCCATTCAGAATTTCTGTACACTGTTAGCGTTTTATTTGGAAAGTGGAATTAAGAGATAAAGAAAGGACAGTCCCTGTGATAATTAACTACTATGATAAATATTGCAGTGTCTGCCTGTTGTCCACTCCAACAGCTGCAGGAAAATCCATACTCCTAGGTCACACAGAATCCATACTTCATGCTGGAAAGCACTGTGTGTTCAGGAACAGCTCACAAAAGCCATCATACCAAGAAAACAGTAGAAAAGAAATGATACAGCAAATATACACCTTAAATTAATCTCTTACGGAGACTCAGGCTCTGTGGAAATACTTACTGTGAAGGCAGGCACACTTCATTCAAAGTCATGTGTTAAAACTTGTAAACTGATATGCATGACAGTCTCACTTTTCAAAGATGATAAAGGATATGATGGCAATGTAGTCTTGAATTTAAATGATCTAAGAAGATTAAGTTTAAAGTCATTTTTCTGTATAGTTATAGCTTCAAGTAAGCTGTAGACTCCTAATAAAATCAGAAAAATTGAATCTTAGTCAGGTGCTGTCACACCAATAGTACAAACCAGCCAGGGTAAACTACAACTGATCATTACTTGGTTTCAAGAAAATTTCTGTTGCCTGGTAAACAGAAAGAGAGCAAGTGGTCATGGAATTTAGAGATTGAAATATCTGTGTGTAATAACCAGGGACCTAGATAAGTGAAGTTTTAAAATCATTGTTGGTCTCTTCTGGGAGTTATACTATCAAGGACTGTGTTTGCAGAAGTGCCTATATCCACACAGAACACGGAATGACACCCTCTATTCCGCTCTGGTGAGAATCCCTCTGGCGTCCTGCATCCAGCTCTGGAGTCCCCAACACAAGAAAGGCATGGATCTGTTAGAGGGGGTTCAGAGGAGGGCCATGGAAATAATGAGGGGACTGGAACACTTCTCCTGTGAAGAACGACTGAGAGGGTTGGCGTTGTTCAGCCTGGAAGAGAGAAGACTCAGAGGAGACCTTGTTGCAGTATTTCAATACTTCAAGAGGGCTTCTAAGAAAGATGGAGAGAGACTTTTACCAGGGCCTGTAAAGACAGGACAAAGGGTAATGGTTTTAAACTGGAAAAGGGTAGATTTAGATATGAGGAAGATGTTTTTTATGATGAGGGTGGCGAGACAATGAAAAAGGTTGCCCAGAGAAGTTGTGGATGCCCCGTTGTTAGTTGTGTTTAAGGTCATGTTGGGTGGGGCTTTGAGCAGCCTTATCTTATGGAAAGTATCCTTGCCCATGGCAGGGAGGTTGGAACTAGACAAACTTTAAAGGTCCCTTCCAATACAAATCATCCTACCATTCTGTGATTTTCCCTTTAGGTGCCTCAATTAACTGCCTAAAGTTGCAGAAAGGGTCAAACCCTTATGTAAGACAAAATTTGGAATCTAAAAAAGACAAATACGAAAAACTCAGAGTAATTTATATAATTATTTGCATATTTGTATGTGTCTATTAGCTATGTGCTAAGCTAAACACGAACGAAATCATTAATAATCTGAAAGCAGACTTTATTAAATAAGTGATTTTTTTTTTTTGTAATGAAGCTCTGGAAATTGTGAGATTCACCAAGTATAAATTTGTATTTTCAGTACTTGAATGTCATTGTTTGATCTTTTATTGCAAAACTGCATTTGATGTCTTAATTCAGTATGAAGTTTATTGCACTGAGCACTTAAGAAAATTAGCTCAAACTTTTCCTAAACATAAAATGATCTATATAGCAGGATTTTTTATAATCTTGACCCTAGTTCGTAAAACTTCTTTTATTAAATTTGACCTAATGAGCATGTGTAAAAGCCGTCCTGGGAAATTTTTTTCCCACGTATTTTTTTCCGTAGTTTTATGTTAACCTAGTAATATATAATCCAAAGGTATGCCTTTCTATTAATAAAAATAATTTTGACAGAAGATTTCACAAAGGAACACTGTCTACTTCATGAATATTTTCATTGATCTCTTTTAATTTTTCCATAGCAGCACATGTAAGCAGTGTGAATAGACAAATCTCTCAAAGGTAAAGTGTAAGTAATCCTGCACTTTACTCTTTCATATTACTTTATGATCTCATACAGAAATCAGATATTGCACTAATACATTAGCACAATAGGCATTATGTTCACTTTAAAACAAAACAAAACAGAAAATCTAGTACTCACTAAGTTTGTCATAACTGTGCCTTGCCTTTTACATATGTACTATAAAAGACAATATTTACACGTGCTGTACAAGACACACTTCAGTATTTCTGGATCAAGACTAAAGAACCCACTCCCCTCAACAATTTAGAAAAAATTGGAGGCAATGAGCAAATCAGGAAATACCAATATGCATCCATACAGAGTTTAAAAGTAAAGGAGGGCACAGCAAATTGCTAGAAAGACAGAAATAGTTATTCTACCTGTAATGTGTTAGGATAGAACATGCTCTGAAAGTAGAGCTAAGTTCCAAAGAAACAGAGAGATATCGGTCAGAATTTCTTGCATTTGAGCCGACATTTTCTTGCATTTGATACATGACATAATTCCTCATGCATATGCATTCAAGGTGACTGTCTTCTGTGTATCTATGTCCTAACTACTGAAACAGGGTTACTTATCTTTTGGGTTTTTTTGAGGGTTTTTTTGTTAATTTGTTTGTTTTGCCCAGGGACACATATATATTTGTTAAAATATTTGCATAATTGACATTTTTTTCGGATAATTGTTTTTCTGTGCTACTAATCAGATCGCACTACAAAACATACTGTGTCTTTTTGGCACCTGATTCTTTTATCTGTTGCTAATTTCATTGAGACTGGAAGACAAGCATCAGTAAAGTGCTTAAATCACAGAATCACAGAATCACAGAATAGTAGGGGTTGGAAGGGACCTCTGGGGATTATTTAGTACAACCCCACTGCCAAAGCAGGGTCACCTACAGCCGGTTGCACAGGACCTTGTCCAGGTGGGTTTTGAATAGCTCCAGAGAAGGAGAATCCACAACATCCCTGGGCAGCCTGTTCCAGTGCTCCGTCACCCTCAGAGTGAAGAAGTTCTTCCTTGTGTTCAGATGGAATTTCCTAAGCTTCAGTTTGTGCCCATTGCCCCTTGTCCTGTCACTGGGCACGACTGAGCAGAGTCTGACCCCATCCTCCTGACACCCACCCTTGAGATACTTATAGGCATTTATAAGGTCCTGTCTCAGCCTTCTCTTCTTCAGGCTGAACAAGCCCAGCTCCCTCAGCCTCTCCTCTGAGCTCTGCCATTCAGCCAGTTCTCAATCCACTTCACTGACCACTCATCCAGCCCACACTTCCTCAGCTTCCCTAGGAGGATGTTATGGGAGACTGTGTCAAAAGCCTTGCTGAAGTCGAGGTAGACAACACCTTTGGCTCTCCCCTCATCTAGACAACTAGTCATGCCATCGTAGAAAGCTATCAGATGGGTCAAGCATGATTTCCCCTTGGTGAATCCATGTTAACTACTCCTGATTTCTTTCTTTTCATCCACTTGTTTAATGAGGACATACTGAATGAGCTGCTCCATCACCTTTCCTGGAATGGAGGTGAGGCTGACCAGCCTGTAGTCCATGGGTCCTCCTTCTTGCCCTTTTTTAAGATTGGAGTGACATTGGCCTTCCTTCAGTCCTCGGGCACCTCTCCTGTCCTCCAAGACCTTTCAAAGATGATGAAGAGTGGCTCAGCAATGACATCTTCTAGCTCCCTCAGCGCTCATGGTTTCATTCCTTTGGGGCCCATGATTTGTGGGTGGCCAGATTGCTTAAGTGTTCTCTCACACAATCCTTCTCGACCAAGGTAAGGTCATGGAGCTCTGAGCAACCTGGTCTAGTGGAAGATGTCCCTGCTCATGGCAGGGAGGTTGGAACCAGATGATCTTTAAGGTCCCTTCCAACCCTTACCATTCTATGATTCTATGGTTCCATTCATCCTTTCTGCAGGCTTCCTCTCTTGCCTCCAGGGACCTGGGATTCCTGAGGGCCAGCCTTAGCAGTGAAGACTGAGACAGACAAGGCATTCAGTAACTCTGCTTTCTCTGTATCCTCCATCGCCAGGGCACCCACCTCGTTCAGCAGCGGCCCCACATTGTCCCTAGTCATTCATTTGCTGCTGATGTACTTGAAGAAGCCCTTCTTGTTGTTTCTGACATCCCTTGCCAGATTCATTTCCAGGTGGACCTTAGCCTTCCTCGTTGCTTCCCTGCACGCTCTGACCACATTCCTGTATTCTTTCCAAGTGGCCTGCCCGTCTTTCCACATTCCATGGACTTTTCTCTTCCACCTGAGCTCTGCTAGAGGCTCCTTGCTCATCCATGCTATTCTCCTGCCTCCTTTGCTGGATTTCTTGCTCATGGGGAGGCACCGATCTTGAGCATGGAGGAAGTGATGCTTAAATAAAGACCAGCTCTTTTGGACCCCCCTGCCTTCGAGAGCCCTGACCCATGGGATTCCTCATAGTAGATCCATGAAGATGTCAATGTTAGCTCTCCTAATGTCCAAGGGTGTGATCCTACTTACTACCCTGCTTCCTCCACACAGGATCCTGAACTCCACCATCTCATGATCACTGCAGCCACAACTGCCCTCAGCCTTCACATCCTCAACCAGTCTGTCTCTGTTGGTCAGTTCAAGGTCCAGCAACACACCACTCCTTGTTGGCTCCTCCACCACCTATGTCAAAAACTTGTTATCTGTGTTCTGCAGGAACTTCTTGGACTGCGTGTGCCTACCTGTGTGGTCTTCCCAGCTGATATCAGGGTGGTTGAAGTCCCCCATGAGAACCAGTGCCTGTGATCATAAGGCCACTTTCAGCTGTCTGTAGGAGGCTTCATCTACATCCTCTTCCTGGTCAGATGGCTTGTAGTAAACACCCACAACAGTGTCACCCATATGAGCCTATCCCGTAACTCTTACCCATAAACTCTTGACTTGTTCTTTATCCACCCCCAGGCAGAGCTCAATACATTCCAGTTGCTCCCTCACATACAGAGCAACTCCACCACCTCGCCTTTTTGGCCTGTCTTTCTTGAAGATTATCTAGCCATGTATCACAGCATTCCAGTCATGCGAGCTATCCCACCATGTCTCTCTGACTGCAATGAGATTGTGGCCTTGTGACCACACACAGATCTCTAGCTCTTCCTGTTTATTCCCCATGCTGTGTGCATTGGTGTACAGATGTTTCAGAGAGGAACTTGTGCATGCCGATTTTCCTGGAGGGGTGCAAGAGGATCTGCCATGTCCATGCCCACCCTTAAGGTTGTTTGACTTCTGCTTGTCAGCTTGGGACACAGCTAAAGAACATTTGTCACTGCTCTGATTGGCCACTCTTATTCCCCAGCCAGACAGGATGTCCTTAGCATTGTGGCTTTGCCCCGCACCCCCACAAGTGCTTCAGTTTAAAGCCCTCCACATCAAGCTGGACAGCCTACTTCCAAAGATCCCCTTGCCTTTTCTAGACAAGTGGGTCCCATTCCCCCCTAACAAATTATAATCATTGAAGAATGTCCCATTGTGATAAAAGCCAAAACCCTCACAACAGCACCAGCCAAACAACCAGGAGTTGTTACTCATAATGCATCTGTTTCTGGCTGATCCCCTTCGTCCAGCTGGTAAAATGGAAGAAAAGATTACTTGGGCACCAATGCTTTTTACTTGCACCCCCAAGGCTTTGAATTCTTTCTTAATTCTGCCAAGATTCCAACTTGTGGTGTCATTTGTGCCTACATGAAAGAGTAACAGTGGAGAGTAGTCTGTGCTCTTTACAAGTTGTGGCACCCTCTTGGCCATACCTCGGATCTTAGCTCCTGGAAGACAGCATACCTCATGTGACTCCCTGTCAGGTTGGCAGATGGGCGCCTCAGTGCCCCTTAACAGGGAGTCATCCACCACGAGTAGCTGTGATTTCTTTTCACAGTACCTGCTGTCTGCTGCTGGTGTAGATTTCTCTTGCAGAGCTTGGTCCTGAGTGTCTATAGTGGTTAAAGCTTCATATTTGGTTTTGGTTGTGAGGCTTACAGTCCTCAAGTGTATATTGGGTAACAATGAGTTAAATGTTCACAGAATAAATTTAGTCTGTAAATACCTGGACTACTATTTTGTTGGCAGAAAACATAGGGAATATCTATTTCACGGGCTGGTTAGATGATAACACCATCAGTATCTGTGGACAACTATGTAACTGCCATAGTCATATGAAGGAAATGGGTTGAAGTCATTCTTTCTACTGTGCTGAGGCCAACATCGAAAACTGAAGTTTTTGTTGCTGTAAAAATTCATTCCACGTCTTTGCATGCAGTAATATAGCACTTTTCTTGATATTTCCTCTTAAAAAAAGGTTGACTAGATAGGACACAGAAGGCTGACTGATTTTTGTTTAGGTGCAGTTCCATTGTTTTCCAAAGGAGAAAGCTGAACAATCATAATTCAATAATATAGCTCAATTTCTATGGAAACAGAAAATGAATTTATATATACCTGGAAGAGTGGGGTGGAGGGCAGGGGTGGAGAAGGAAACAGAGGGAGATATTTGCCTCATTTAGGGCCTAATTTACTTTAGTTTATGCCAGTGGTTATAATGAAATCCTAATTTACATGTGAATTTTGCAGCGTAAGAGAAATATCAACACTTTTCAGCGGTTCTAGCATAAAAAAAAATCAAAGTCCTCTGTTAAGTATCTTAAATAGGACACTCTGGTCATGGACAACGTTACAGTTCAGAGAGGAGAAATTGAACTGGTCGTGGGATAAACTTGCCTGCAGCTGGTAGAATCTTCTGAATATTCTACAGCTGAGTCGTATCCAAAGATTTTTATTAAATATTGTTGTTTAATTTTTTAACAAGGCATTTATTTGCTTTCCAATGGAAGTCAAAATTAATATCTTCCTTTTATATTTAGATTATGGTGTGCTTTGATAGAGTTTCTAGTCCTGGAACAATACAGCCCATTTATATATTTTGAAAGTAAAAATTTCTAGAGATATAGAAATGTCAGATATTGCATTTTTCTGTTACTTGTTTAAAAGGTTAATGATATACCTTATTGTTTTGTTTATGCATTCTATCACTGTATCTCAGTTTAACACAGTAAGAATCAAAAATATCTAAAACTTTTATTAAATCTGTTTTTCTGAATTGTATGCTCCAGTACCAACTATGTCTTTGTTCATGGCTGTGGTGGGATGACCTTGACGAACTGCCAGATGCCAACCCAGATGATCTTTCATTTCCCTCCTAAAAAAGACAGAAAAAGAAAATAAGATGAAAAAGCTCATGGCAGATCACTTACCAATTACCATCACAGGCAAAACAGACTCAACCTAGGGAAAATTAATTTCATTTTTTTGGCAATTAAAGTAGATTTGGGTACTGAGAAAGACAAATTAAAACATCTTCCTGCCACCTCAGCCCTTCTTCCTAGGCTCAACTTCACTCCTTCATTCCTGACTTCTCTACTTCCTCCTCTACCACAGTAGCACAAGGGGGTGGGGAATGAGGAATTGTTTTCAGTCCATAATAGTTCCTTTCTGATGCTGCTTCCTCCTCACACTTTGCCCCTGCTCCAGTGTGGGTCCTCTGTGGGCTGCAGCTCCTTCAGGAAATATCTACCTGTTCTGCCATGGTCTTCTCTATGGGCTGCGGAGGAATCTCTGCTCCATCACCTGGAGTACTTCCCTCCCCCCCAAACTTGTTCTCTCATCATGGTGCTTACAAGGTTTTTTCCTCATACTTTCTTCTCTCTGAAATGTCATTTCACAATTTCTTAAGTACATTTTCCCTGAGGTGCTGCTATCATGGCTGAGGGGTTCAGCTGTGCCCTGCTGTGGGTTTGATGGAGCCAGCTGGACACAACTGTGTCCAGCACAGAGAGCCCCTGGCCTTTCCTCACATAAGCCATCCCTACAGTCCCTCCCATCAATACCTTGACACCTACACAGTGAGTAATCAGGTGAAGTCCCTGGTGACCAAAAGAAGGGAAATTTTGTGCCCATTTTTGAGAAGGGTAGGAAGGAGGACCCTGGGAGCTACTGACCTGTCAGCCTCACCTCTGTGCCTGGGAAGACCATGGAACAGATCATCCTAGAAGCTGTGCTAAGGCACATAGAGGACAGGGAGGTGATTCGAGACAGCTAGCATGGTTTCACCAAAGGCAAGTCCTGCCTGACCAACCTAGTGTCTTTCTGTGATGGAGTGACTAGATCAGTGGACAAGGGAAAAGCAGCGGATGTCACCTATCTGGACTTCTGTAAATCCTTCAACACAGTCCCTCACAACATCCTTCTCTCTAGACTGAGGAGATACATATTTGACGTGTAGACTGTTCGGTGGCTAAGGAATTGATTGGAAGGTCACAGCCAGAGGGTAGTGGCCAATGGCTTAATGTCCAAATGGGAACTAGTGGCAACTGGAATCCCTCAGGAGCCCATACTGGGACTGGTGTGGTTTAATATCTTCATCAATGACATAGACAGTGAGATTGAGTGCAGCCTCAGCAAGCTTGCAGACGACACCAAGCTGAGTGGTGCAGTTGACACACCAGAAGGATGGGATGACAGAGAGACTTGGACAAGCTCAATAGGTGGGCCTGTGTGAACCTCATAATGTTCAACAGGGCCAAGTGCAAGGTCCTGCACCTGGGTGGGTGGAATCCCCGGTATCAGTACAGGCTGGGGGGTGAAGAGATTGAGAGCAGCCCTGCCAAGAAGGACTTGGGGGTACTGATGCATTAAAAGATGGACATAAGACACCGATGTGCGCTCGCAGCCCAGAAGGCCAGCTGTATTCTGGGCTGCATCAAGAGAAGCATGGCCAGCAGGTGGAGGGAGGTGATTCTGCCACTCTACTCTGCTCTGGTGAGACCTCACCTGCAGTACTGTGTCCAGCTCTGGAGCCTCCAGCACAAGAAGGACATAGAACTGTTGGAGTGGGTCCAGAGGAGGGCCACAAAGATAATCCGAGGGTTGGAGCACCTCTTCTATGAGGAAAGGCTGAGATAGTTGGGGCTGTTCAGCCTGGAGAAGAGAAGGCTGCGGGGACACCTTATAGCAGCCTTCCAGTACCTGAAGGGGGTCTATAGGAAAGAGAGGGACAATCCTTTTAGCTAGACCTGTTGTGCCAGGACAAGGAGTAATGGTTTTAAACTAAGGGAGGGTAGATTTAGATAGGATACGAGGAAGGAATTTTTTACAATGGGGCTGGTGAAACACTGGAACGGGTTGCTGAGAGAGGTAGTGGAGGCCCCATCCCATGACACATTTAAGGTCAAGCAGGACAGGGCTCTTAGCAACCTGATATAGTTGAAGACATCCCTGCTCACTGCAGAATGGTTGGGCTAGAAGACCTCATAAGGTCCCTTCCAACCCAAAGCATACTATGATACTAGGATTCTACACCCAGTAAAACAGACAATATACAAGTTCTGTGTACCTCTATGTACCTCTAATTCACTTGTTTTGGCATTATTCTTTTTATAAAATGAAGTTTTATACATTAAATGACAGGAAAATTACAAAAAGTGATCCAGCTATTGGCAGCTATTTATAGACTATAAAGTTTGGATTTTTTTCCCAAGTGTATTTGGAAAGTTAACAAAGTTCTTTTTTTCATTTTCAACTTTTCAAGGTTAATCAAGCTGTCAGGAATAAATCGCAAATACATATGTCTGCACTGAAGAGTACAAATGTGCAATCACAGCAGAAAAAGGAGTATGTTTTCCACTTCGTTGCAATGCAGTTATCGAGAGAGTTCTCAAGGAATATGGTGTGTAACTTAGATGTAGTTGTGAGTCATTTTTAAAAATATCTTCTCACACCATCTTGTTAATGCCATTTCACAATACTGCTTTGTAAAGATATAAACAAAGAATGAACTTGTAAGGAAGAGAAATATACAGTTAAATTGTATTTCTTTGCTCTATTTTATCTTTGTCTTATATTGATTCTTAGCACTTCATTTTCAAAAAGATGAGACTGTTACAGCCGCCACTGACAATTGCTTATCTAAGTGGGCATGTAATCGGATTGCATGCAATTTAACTTTTCAACAAGTAACAAGATGAGACATGGACTTGGCCCAGTAAAGATGGTTAGTGAGTCAAAACAGGAAAGTATGTATTTTTAATTATTTTTCCTTTCATCTTGAAAGCAAGAAATTATCAACATAATTTAAACAACCTTCTATGCTTTTGCATGGATAGCAAAACAAGATGATAGTGTTAAAAGTGAACTGTCCCCTTGCTTTACTGCTGTCTTGAAATTATTTTCTTTGTCTGGGTTGATCAGCTGAATCAGTGGCGAAGGCCTAAATCAGATGTACTGCTAATAAAAGGAGAAACTTTTTTTTTTTAAACAGTGTGAATTTTACTGAAGAGTTCCTTCGCATGAGAACAGATATACTAGTGAAATCAGAGATATATCTAGTCAGGTAACTGGTTGTATAAGTGACCTGCTAGTGGACAGTGAAGTAAAAAGCAGATATTGACACATCTTTATTTTGTACACCCTTCCAAATACAAGTTATGTCTAGCAATCAAACTTTCAAGTAATACATAGCTAATGTCTCTTCCCAGAGCTCTTTTCCACCTCTATAGTTGTGTGCGCATTTGAACACTGCACCAAAAATCAAGCGCTGAAGTTCGTAAACTATAGACTCTATGTCCTAGGAAAAAAGAAAAAGAAGAGGAACATAAAAGCCCCAAAGCAACAGGAATAAGTCAAAAATCTTATTTTGAGCAACATACAAATGACATCTCTTATTTATGTGTTTATTTTTCTTCATAGGGTTGACAGTCAGCTTTTTCAAGAAGAGTAATATCATAAAGGTGCTCCTAATTTCTCAGAGTCAAGCAGCCTTTCAGTGGTTGTCTGGGGGCTATTTCAGGCTTTCTGTCTACCACCTCTGAGTCCTGGATATGTCTGCACCCTGCTTTTCTCAGCATTCTCTCATTTTGCTCATCTTTACTCCATCTTATGCCACTCTTCTTTTCCCCTGCCTCCCTCCACTTGCCTCAGCTTTCCCTCTGCTTGATCACAGAATCACAGAATCACAGAATAGTAGGGGTTGGAAGGGACCTCTGTGGGTCATCTAGTCCAACCCCCCCGCCGAAGCAGGGTCACCTACAGCAGGCTGCACAGGACCTTGTCC
>Ga0065711_1038773_pt1 | contig 18426 bp, 8 predicted proteins | sample Hoacrofraction12_FD_59098 | JGI IMG/M metagenome (GOLD analysis project Ga0065711, IMG submission 59098) | Hoatzin crop microbial communities from Cojedes, Venezuela - Epithelial fraction 12 v2 (version 2) | ecosystem: Host-associated > Birds > Digestive system > Esophagus > Crop | place...
TTACAAATATCTGAAGGGTGGGTGTCAGGAGGATGGGGCCAAACTCTTTCCAGTGGTGCCCAGTGACAGGACAAGGGGCAATGGGCACAAATGGAAGCACAGGAAGTTCCATCTGAACATGAGGAAGAACTTCTTCCCTCTGAGGGTGACGGAGCACTGGAACAGGCTGCCCAGGGAGGTTGTGGAGTCTCCTTCTCTGGATATATTCAAGACCCACCTGGACTAGTTCCTGTGCAGCCTGCTGTAGGTGACCCTGCTTCGGCAGGAGAGTTGGACTAGATGACCCACAGAGGTCCCTTCCAACCCTTACCATTCTGTGATTCTGTGATTCTGTGATTCTGTGATTCTGTGAATAAATCCCTACAAGCATTCATTATTGTACCATGGGAAAATAAACAACTTCTTGGACTTCTTCATATTAATAGAAAACAAATAGTGCAATATCAGTAATACCCCTCTGTGAACTGGAATATACATCTTTAGCCCTTGACACTTACTCTATTTTCCTTAAAAGCTTCTTTATTCAAAACATATTTTCCCACTGTCATTAAGGAAACAACTGCTTGGCTACTTAGTATCTCACAATAAGTGTCACATCTTTTGCCAAGTAAAGGATTACTCCATTGCAAAGACGAATGATAGAGATCTAAAGCAAATCCAAGGCAAAATGCCAAACACAGTCGAAATTAAAGAAGCTGTGAATCAGCAATACACTGACATACATAAATAATTAGAGGAATTTATTTTGTTTAGAACAAGAAAACAACTGCAGTGATGTACGATGTATTTAATTCTTTTCAAAAGCTGCTACTCCACAGGTGCCAAATTACAAAAATTACTCTAAACATCACCATCTTTGGCCTTGTGCTCCATGTTTAAAAAAGGGTCACAGATTGGCATCTAACACATGCCATTAGCGTGGTATCATGACTTCAGATTGTTGTTGCAAATTCTACAGTGACTTTTGAAAAGTTGAGCCAAGTTGATTCTTTCTTGTAATCTTAAAGTATCAACCAAGGTAACACTGTGTTAGTAAAAATAATTGTTTGATCAGTGAGATAAGATATTTTTATCAGAAATTATCTGAATATATGTATTTCTTCTATCTATATTGTATTATATATGTAATTTTTAATTGTATGACTGTATGTATGAAGTTAGGCTTCATACCTACACTATTTTTGTATTTTAAAGATTTTTATTGAACTCTGCATTAGTGCTTTATCATCTTAATTATAACAAACTGTTTAAAATCTCCATGCTTTATTCTGTAGATGTCTTGTATAACAGTTGATTAAAACTGTTAAATGAAGCATATAACGTGAATGTAAAGTCACATGCCATCTCATTTTTGCCACTTCTCAAGGTATGTAAAATATTTATTTAACTATGAATATTAACACAGCAGTATCTAAATACATTGTTATCTTTTATTCTTAGCTAACACCTGAATCAAATAGCTTTGAATTTATATAAAATATCCTTTTTTTCCTTTAATATTTGATTATTTTGTTTTCTCACTGCAGTATGAACAGTGTTTTTAGCTAGTCAATGGAAGCTGTAAGACTATGTTATAGGAACAATTTTGAGGCTAAGACATTAGGCTGAAAGGCAAGAGAAGGTTCAAAGGTCACAGGAAATTTAGAAGAGCTTTTAGATTACGCTGCATTTCCAAGACTGTCGCTGTGCTAATGACAAATATGTGGTGAAAATTGCAGATGTTTGCAATACAATTTAACTAGCACTTTGTTCTGAATTATGTCACATTTTGCCAAATCCACCAGCAGCATAAATAGCACTCGAAACAAACATATCAAAGTTGGTAGAAGAATGGGTCCAAGCAGCCAATTGGTGTCATTTCCATTCATTTGGTATTCAGTGATTCACAGGATTAGTAATTACAATGCTTTTCCTTACTTAACTGTGTAAATTGCCTCAAATGTTGTGGGAGTTGTACACAATTCTCCTCTGTTTTGAGTTTTAGCATTTGTACTCTTAGAAATGAAAGGTAAAAGAAAACAGCGTGGATGGTCATCATATATTAAGGAAAGTGGAATGCAGCCTGAAAGTTAACTTTTTGAAACCAATTCCACTGAGCCACAGAAAATAGTTAATGCAGAAATTGTCATTTGATATATTATATGGGCTCTGATGTGAACTTGCAGGTAAATCAGAATGGAAGCTGTCTATACACAGGTTTGTTACTTGAAGACATTAATTAAATCTTCCATGTAAGATCTGTAAGATATAAAATGAAAAGTGTCAAAATGCTGCATAGTACATTCAAGAGCCCGAATTATAGTAGCACAAAGCAGTGTCAACAACATCCTGTTGTATTCTTGAAAGTATTTCTACAGAGGGCATTTTATCTCTCATTTGTCATGCTGATCGTATGAGATTTGTTGATAGAAAGATATGTTGTTAGGAGCTTATATGGTTTTCTTCCATGGCCTGTTTTTAGGGCTTTTATTCTTCAAAAAATACACTAAACCAAAGAAGTGTGGCTGATTCTTTTTCCAAATGTGGCTATTACGAGTATCGTATGGATGTAGCAACACATTTCATCTATACAGTATTTTCAAACATGAAGTATCCTAGATATAACTGAGCATATGATTTGGTGATAGCGATACACTAGACTTAGAATCAGATTACAGGCTGAGTCTGAAGGTCTGGCAGTTAAAAAATATTTAAACTGAGAATATTTGCCTTAAAAATACATAAATGTTCATTCTGCACCATATTTTGACAAATGGCAAATATTACCACGTTATTAGCTGGTATTCAAAAACTAATCTTGGAACTTTTCATGATGTTTAGGTCATGTTTGTGATGTGTGCCGACATGGTATGTAGCTGGAGGGGTTTTGTTTGGTAATGTTACTCAGTCTCTGTGGACAGTGAAGAAACGAACCTTGTCTGGTGTAGAAATTGGGCAATTGCATGAGTTTTCTTGAAAGACACAATACTGAAACAAAAATTTGCATTATACTTCCCTGCCTCAAGTAGAGAGCATGTCATGCTTCATCAAGTATCCCACTCAATTTAAAGATATGGCATTACGCTTGCACAGATATACCTTCAAGCAGCTGAGCTCAAGCTCTTGCCTTAGCATGAAATCAGGTACTACAGATTTGCATCCAAGCCTTGTATCCTCTGTTTCATCAAACAAGCACAGATGGCAAGGGATTTTCTAGATTAACAATCACCTTCCTCCGTCCCTTCTATCTCCAGAGTAAATTGCTGCTAAGTCTTTCTATCTGTCTTTTCAAAAGCTTTCAAAAGTAGAAGAGACCATATATGTACAAATTATTTTAAAACAATATTCCTTAGGAAAAAAAAAATTATTCTGAAGCACCTTTCAAAACAGCTATTCACTTGATGTGAAATGATACTCTGTGAAAGTGCCACCATTATGCCTCAGGTACAGACTGGAGAGGGTGATGATTGCAAGTACAACTGTTTTGAGGAAACAGAAGGTCACTGCATAAGTTATATGATTGATTTTTCACGTGGAAAAGCATGGTCTAAAGACTATTTACCTCAGGATTGGAGATCTGGAAATTTTCACAGCTGCATAGTATGATAGCCCAGAGGGTCTTAATTTCTAGGTACTGGAATTAAGTTTTAAGTGAACTAAGAGACTTCATTCATGGGCACAAGCCATTCTGAAGTATCATTGGGGGTTTTAGAGTAAGTAAAGTTACTTGTACAGACACAGCTGTAATGTCACTTATTATTAGCATCAATTAGTATGACAGAATTTGCCTTAAAGGTCCTGAAGCAAGAAATTTTAGGGTTAAACTCAGATTATTTAGCACCGAGTGTATCTTAATAAAGAACTTGTGTTCATAGAAAATGGTATATTTAAGTAGATATTTTCATTTCATAGATGCAACACTTTCTGCCAATTATTTGGAAGATAGGAACATTTGTGCTTGCTACACTAATGCCTCAAGCCCCTCATATTTGCAGAGCTCAGAGGTTTGGCAACAAGCCTGCAATATGCTAAGGCTTGCTGATCTTTTGTTTGTATCTTTTTTTTTTTGTATCAGCATAATTCTAAACTGTTCTCTGCAATTTACCTGTCAGAGTGCAATTTTGCCAATAGAAGTCTTGTACTCTGTGTTTGGCAAAAGTCAAAGGACACCTCCCAGCCCGCACAAGTAGAAATTGTGTTAGAACTGCTTACTTATACACAACAGAGGTAGGAATGGTTTTTGTGTTCAGCTCACATGAGAATTAAATATCTGGGTTTTTTGCTGTTCGAAAGCTTCTAGTCAGGACATAGGACCCAGCTTCATAATCTGATATCTATACTAATCTAGGAAGTTGCTTTTCTTTAGGACCAGGAATAGATTTTCGCTTTGTTGCTAGGGTTGTTTGTTCAGACAAGACAGAACTCCAAGAGATGCAGTTCTTTAAGTCTTCTACAATGGGTTCTCTATTAGAACCCACTCAGAAGAATAAGCAAGTTAATTTCTAATTATTGGAGTGCATCAAATGACATTATTTATTCCAGATTCACTCACAAAAGGGGCCAGCTGGGTTAAAAGTAGACTTAGATGAAGGCTTCTGCATAAATTGCCTAAACTATTGCCATTTAACAATTGAAAAATATCCCCTCTTACCTGTGTTAGAATTAGAGAAGAAAATTGCAGGAGTGTTCAAGATATTTAGGATGCAGGGGGCTGACAGCAAACTTGCAAAAAAAAAGAGAAAAAAAAGAGAGAGAGATGGTGGAGAAATGGTCTGTAATTTAGAGCTTACTGCTGGTTAATATCAGATAAACTGATAAAGATGCAGTCTTTTAAATCCATTGTTTCTTGTCCCAGACATGAAGGAATATTGAAAAAACCTTTAATGGAGGTGTTCTTATCTTACAGAGGAAAACTGGGATCAGTAAGCATTACTTTAAGCATCAAAGTGTAAATAAAAGCATAAGAATTGCTGAATTTGCAAAGAAAACTTTGTGAACATGGTCCTGTAAAACAAGATTTAATCTCTTCCCTTCTCAGTTCCTTCCAATATTCTTAATACACGTGGACAGTCTGGTGCTTGAGCCTTTTTATTTTAAACGATGACTGAGTTTACCAGCTCATAAAGTTGGCTATGAATTCCTGGAAAAAAATTAAATAGTCAAATGATTAAGCAGCATGTGCTAAACGACTGGTCAGGATAAGAGACAGCCTGTTTTTCCTTCTAAATCAAAATCTTTCAACTTTTGTGTCATTTGCTGAGTTAGCTGTCACCTACAAAGCTTACACTGGTGCCACAAACTTTTATAGGTCTGAAAATGTAGAACTAGTAGATATTCCTCTCTATTTCTCTGTCTTGCACATTGTTTCTGGTGAATAGCAAATTATATCAGAGCATCACAGAAATCTTCAGCCGGAAACAATAAAGGAGAGAGTAAACCAAGAAATACCTATAGTAAGTACTAGCAAAACGTCATTCAGTTTTTAGAGCAGGGCAAAAAAAATTGTGGTTCATATATTTTCATTTGCCTGAACTGCACGTGGCACAGGGCCGAAAGATGTAAAAAGTTGCTATTGTGTTGCTATTATTTCTCATCCTGATCACTGCCTTGGTTTTGTCTCAGACCAAAAGATTGTTGCAACTTTTCTTTTTTCTTGTTGTGTTGAACTGCTAGGACTCCCAAGAAGAGGTGCTGGTGGCCTATGAGTTGGAATACAGTCTTCTGTTTCACCCTCTGATCGTTGCTGTCTGTGCTTCAAGTCCCAGTGGCTGTTGCAGGTGTTTCCATGGTTAGGTCCTTCGAGTTTGGCTCCTTTCTAGAGTTATCTAGCAAAGCAGAAGAAAAAGGCAGAAAGAACCTGCCTCTACTGGAAGTGTCACAATGCCTTTGAGCATCTGCAAGAGTCTACTTCTGCTTTTTTGCTGTATCCCCACTTAATGAATGAGTACTTGGTGGATCTGTGAGAATACACGTCACAGGTACTAAATGTTGTGTCAAATGAGCTGTGAAACATAGCAACTTTAATGAGGAAATAGGGAAAGGATCAGACTTGACACTTGACAGACCCACACCAGTAAAAAAATCCGTCTAAGAGAGTTGAATTTATTTTGTCATGTTAGCTCAAATGGCAAAATTAATTGAGATTGGGCTATGAACCCCTGTGCAAAAATTGGTATCTGAACTCCCAGACATGTCACTGCCGCTGATACACAACTATAAACAGGTCAAGCACCATATAAGACACAACTACAGCCATGTGTCTGCAGGCACATAAATAGACATAGACACGCACAAACAAAACAAAGTTTAAGAGTTGAAGGTGTGGAAATAGGTATTATAGGGACAGGGAAAGAGAACATCAGTTGGCACCACTGAACTATCACAAACTGACTTCTCATCAAATGAGTGAAATGTGAAAAACATTCTTTCCACAAAATATGTATATACATATTGTTAATAATTTTCCCTACAGCTGGGCCCTGATATGTCAATAGTTTATATTCCAGACACACAGTGAAACATTGAAGAGATCTAGTGTCCCATCGCACTTCAATGAGGATGTCTCCTGAAGTATCTGCCCGATTATCTTGTCTCTTCAGCTTGTGCAATATAAAATAGAACTATGGAAATTCACTAAGGAAAGAGTAAACATATTGCTTTGCAGTGGGGAAACAGCATGACAAACTTCAGAAATTTATTTTTATTAGTTTTGATTATCTACTGTGCTTGATTCTGGGACTGCACTTCCTGATACAGGCTGACCCCGGGAACTCACGTCTAGTTGAGGTTTATCTTAAGCTTACATGTAGTTTGACTTAGGCCTGTTGACCAAATGTGGTTGGGCTAGAGATGTGGCAGGGCTATTCTAGTTATCTCATGCTCCCTGTGCTGCAAGGGGAAACAAGAATAATCTAGAGAATTTCTGAAGTTGTTCTGATCCAGCTAGAGCAGCTTCTCTGTTCAGTTGCTCCCCATGCACATCTGTTCTTCCGGATTCAGCAGGATAGGCTGAGAAATGAGGCTTGTTGTGTGCAAGGAAAGTCTATTTAACAAGACTGAAGAATAGCTCTGATTATTCTTTCTCTATGCTAGAAACAGATTTAGAGAATAAATGAGGTGAATCTCCAAGGAAATAAGTAGCAAATGGGTTTAAATTGGGTGATATAGGTTAGGGTAGGGATGGACATACAAAGATGATCCTGGTTTGTATGATTGACTTCAGGTTTTCTGAAACAGCAGCTCAATCAAGAGATACTACTACATCTACTGTTTTTTGACATTCATCTTAATCACCATAACTGGATTGTCTTTGGAAGATTCGTAACCAGTGTGGAAGTTTCCTGCCCTGGTTATAGGAATATTATTTTGTTTTCGTAAAGAAAAAAGAGCAAGGTAGTAATTTTTCTTCTTCCGTAAATGGAACAACTTCTCTAATTTCGAAAGTTTCATTCTGTTTCTACTTCATCTCCTATTGTTCCAACAGTCCATCAGGTCCTGATAAGTATTATATTCCCTCAAAAATACAGGGAGGGATTACATGGAAATAGTTTACATGGAAATAGTTGCATGTATTCTAATATGAATGCATCAAGAAATGTTACTCTAATACAAGTTAAACAAATTTTGTGAGCTTAAAGAGGAAAATAAAACTAACAGCTTTTATCTGCTCAAAGACTTGGTATTAGTATATGGTCAGAAAATATTTTTATTCACAAGTTTTTAAAGATTAAATACAAAAGTCTTTAATCAAGTGTAATTGCTCTCATTGAGTCTGAATCAGTGCTGAGAAATGAATAGTGTTATCTGAACCACAAATCTGCTGCTAACCAAAATCAATGAAGTACAAAAGTCACCTGAATTATGAGCTGACCCTGCTAAATAGGACTCAGGTGACCAGCAGCAGATTTCAATTATTGGATCAACTCTAGGAGTGGATGCATAGTTTACAATTAGTTAGTTATTGATTTAGTCAACTTCCATACATCATTCTTTTGTTTCTAAGCATAATGGTCTTGTCACTCTTTTTTAACTCCCCAGTTGTTGTATGGCTAAACTTACTCCCAAGCCTAAATGCTTTTTTCCTATATGATGTATCCTCTAGTACTGAGGGACTTGTCTTACAATCACTCAGTAAAGGAAAAACTAGATAAAAAAGGTAACTAATCAGAACTGTTGGAACAGAGTTTATAAAGGTAGATAACAGGGCATGTTGAAGAAATTAAGTTCTTTTCAATTAGAACCAAAGTTTTCACTTCTTCAAAGGTATCCTTTCAGTGTAAAGAAGTACTTAATCTTGTGAATATTGTTCTGTAGTGAAGTCTAGGAGCAGTACTTTCAAATGTAAATGAAAAAGAAGAATGGATACATTGTGAATAAGACTATTGTAGTGAACTGCATTTTTGAGGTCTTTCTGAAGGCTACAGACAATGATGTTTCCTAGAATAATAAAACAAGTTACTGCATGGTGCAGAACAGTTTTACTTGAATTGTTACAAAAGCATTGTGCTTGTCCTGAGAGGTGTTTTGCAAAAGAAAGGCAAAGCCAGAGTTGTCATTGTTCCCAGCTGAAGGTCTTGAAAATAATTTTTCACCCACAGTTCTTGAAAGCTTTGACAAATCTTGGTTCTGGAATAAGTGAATAATAGTAAGCAGCAAGCTAAAAATACTACAGTGAAATGAGTGAATACTGGAAGCAACTAGCAGAGGGGTTTACTGTTCCCTTTTTTCATTTGTTATCTTAACAATTGGAACTGCAATACGTGCTTAGAAAGTAATAAATGTATTCTTGATTATACCAATTAGAGGACCTTATAGAGCAGTCTTTTTGGTAACAAGAATTCAAGCTGGAGTAAGCATGCACTGTATCTTTAATGTTCAGTATATGTGGGTAAGAGCAGAGGGGAAGGTTGGAGAAAAATACCTTGATATTATCTGCCTGTTGGTGTGCAGTGAGGGCAGACAGCTCCCTGTGGGCTGGGCTGCCAGGAGCAGTGGTGGGACACCCCATGGGGAGAGCCAGCACAGGGGCTGGCACCCAGAGCCCATCCCTTCGCCCCCAGCCAGGGAGCAGGGCAGGCTTGGGGGCAGCGAGGACAGCCCCAGCCCTGGGCATTGGGCACCTCTGAGGCTGTGTTGGGGTCAGGGTCAGGCCTGGTGAGGAAGGTTGGGCAGGACCAGTGAGGCCAACTGGTGCCCTCAGGGCCCTGACTCCTGTGACGGAGACCTCTGATTTCACCTGGAAGACAGTTATGTGAAGTTTACCTTAGTTGTTAACTCTCATTGGAACATACTAATTCTCTGGCATATCCTTTTTCAAGACTGGAATCTTGCTTTTGTAAAACCATTAGCAGTTCTCAGCCCCCAGTGAGGATTTTACCAATGTTATATAGCCAGTTACTGTTCTGAGATCCCATAGTAGACTTCCCTATGCTTGTGCTAAAAGCAATGAAATGGTCACTGAACTGAATTGACTGTACCAACATTATTACAGAATATTACAGAACATTTTTTTTTTTGACCCATGGGTCTTTAAAGAGTGTCAGCTATAGGTAGGCCAGTAACACTATTCTTCTGGTATTTTGAGGCTGTCTTTCTTTCAGGTGGATTTAATCAACTGTACATATTCCCTCTCACGGTGGGAATGTCTGTGTAGTAGTAAAAAAAATGTTGCAAAATCATTTGTTATAATGAGAAAGCTATGGTGAAGCATCTCTAAGTGCGTGTTAATGTTTTTGAGAAATCTGTTCATTTGCCTAGGTACCTTAATGAAACATCACAAAATATTACAAACCATAGCTTTTGCACATATTAAACTGCTCCAAATTAAATGGTAGAGCAAAAGGTTCGTGGGAGTTATTAGTTTACTTAATTGTGAATTTTGAATAATTTTCTAAGATGATTATATATGACCAGTTTTAACAAGCTTTCCAAACCCATTGCTCTCTGAGCTCTTGTTCCACAGTACGTCACTAGCAATTAAAAATTCCATCCTGTGCTCTTTCTTCTAGGTGAAGTGTGATGACCTGAAGGGAGTTTGAATATACCTAGTAAATGAGCAGGGATCTGGACTTGGTTTTCATTTCTTGCCTTTGTGAAAAGAAGTTCTTATTCATCTCTAGGAAGAAACCTGGAGAATTTCTTAATTAATGTAGGAATATCTTATAAAACATACTAATGGTGATGGAAGACATGAAGTCTTATTCAAATTGTATATGTCCATGTTTGTCTCTAAGTACCTTTTGGGTTTTCCAATAATTTTACACTTTATTGCTGCAATTGCACCACCATGTCCTAGTGAGATTAAACATATTCCCAAGTGTATAACCTCATTTTTCTCAAAAAGAAATCTGTATTCCACCTTTCCATTAATTATAGTGGAGCAGCTGGTTACGAGTTCATTTTTATGTATTACTAGCTGATTGCATGAACTCTACCTTTGTCATTTCTTCATCTAATGTGAAAGGTCTAAGTGATTTACAAGCTAAATGAACCCAGTAGTTTATCATAACGAAGTCTCATGGCATGGTATGATTTTAAATGATGATGCTGTTTTCGCTACCAATTAGTGTTAAATTTCTCTACCACTCTTACTTTATATTTTCATTTTTAGGAGTGGTAAACAGAAAATGAAAATTGCATATCTAGGCAGACTGACATGCGAAATAAACAAGCCATAATTTTTTGATGCTTGACACATGTTACCATAATAGAAAATAATTGTAAGCAGTCAGAAGCTTTAATAGATACCCAACTGAAGTGTTGATAAAGATTCTTGAGAGAGTGTTATGCCAACAAGATTACTTGTTTATCAATTTAATCAAACAATATGCTAGGTTTGGCAATGCAACACAGAAGACTTCTGTCTAACTTTTGTAGACGCAAACTTTATGCTTATTTTGAAAACAGTTTTAGAGATGAGGATAAACTGTCTCAATAAATGTAACGTCACTTTCATCAGATTTTGAAATATATGGCATGAAATGGCTGCTCAAAATGTGTTCCTATTTGAGACATGAATGAGAAAGTGACTGTGCCACTGAGCAAGGCTCTTCAAAAGAGAGTGAGAACAATATCTTCTGATTTTTTTTCCTTTCCCGTAACTGAGTGATTTTTTTCTCTTTCAAGTGCAATGCTTTCATCTGTATTTTTCCACACCTTTTGTGATATTAGTGAGACTTTTGAATACCTTTCAAAAAATACTGTGGGTACACAGAAATGACCTGGTTTCTGCCAGAAATTTGAATCTAAACACTCATGGCTTACATGCATAGCTTGACTATTTGAACTCTATCCCTTAACTGAGCTCAGGAATTACAAGGACAGGAAACATACTTTAATAATTTAGAAAGGAAATGAAAAACAAACCTATCTTTGGGAACCAAAATTTTGTTTTAATTAAAAAAAGAAAAAGAGCACTAGAAACAATAGTTTTCTAGACATTTTTATTGGATTATCTTTTCTCTTGTATAGTACCGGCTTTAGGAGCGATGTTCTTTTCTGGAATGTTTAGTTACACTGACAATATTCAGGGCTAATGTCACTAGATATATGTTACAATCTGTAATTCAGGATATAAACATTTGGAAATGCCATTTATCTAAAGTCAGATTTTCATAGACTTTGAACTTCCAATGGAAAATTCATTCCCTAAATTGGTACCAATGAATCTAAGCTAATTCAGATTTACTGAATGTCAAAAATGCTTCCTGACAAGAACAAAACTTTTGCCCCCAAATCCTCTCCTTTTCTCTATCCACTTGTCTAAGAAATGGCTTTTTTATTCCTTTTCTTCAGGGCAACATGTTTTACAAACATTATCTGTATTGTACTCACCCGTGCCTTTCACAACACTCTCTCGCTCTGTATTGTGATGTCAATTTTCTATCCAGTTGTTCAGTTTCTTTATACTGTGACCTTTATTTCTTTCCCTTTCCAACCTACTACACAAATTTATATCTCATGTTTGTACCTTCTATTTTCCTCTTGCCTGTGTCTCTCTCACTACTTTCTCTAACTTTCATGCCTCTCTCATTGTCAGACTTTCCCTTTCCCTTGCTGCAGGTGGAATACACATTGTACCTCTAAAATGGTGATTGTTATTCACGCTCTTTTCATGGCTGACACCAACAACTGCCTTTCTACCAACTACTCATATTAAAACATATAATACACAGAAGGTTTTTACACTGTCCCCCATTAACCTAGCGGTGATACCTTTTTTTTCATCACTACTTCACATACTTGTCCTCTGTCATCTAGTTCCACACAGATGCACTTTTCGCTACGTCTGCACTGTCATTAAATCTCAAGCTCTGTTTTAATATGATTATTTCATTTTACTTGATTAAGAAGAGATATTGGGCTTCGCTAAGCATGGTTCCTGTGCCCTGTCTTATTAATAAGCTAGTCTTACTGCGTGTTGTCCATCAGCCTCTTCAAGTCTCCTGTTACATGGCCTATCTAGCATTGTGGTGCATGAATATTACATATTCATCATCTCCTCTATCTCTCCTTTTTGTCCTTGCTTTGGTTCAGCTGTTTTCTGACTCCTTAGAAGCTTCTTGTTTCTGGCTCTTTTGCCCTCTTGATGAATTTTAAGATTGCTAAAGCAACCTCCAGCTTCATCTGAATATCTGCTCCTCCCCTCTTCTCCTACTGTCACACCGTAAAGTATCTGCGATGGCAATACCATGCATAGATAGGTGCCTCTTTTTCTTTCTTTCTTGGCCATCTCCCTACCAAAAATAATTATCCAAGCCAGTTTCAGCTGCTTCCTTCTTGTCTGTGATTTCTTCCTTATTCTCTGCTTCCTCTTTGTTTCCTGCACAGGATTTCACGTCTGGGAGGAAATTTGACAAAAATACCATATGACTTTTGTCTTCGCCAGCTTCTTTCCCTTTCCAACGATTCCTTCCCCTTTCTCCATCTCTCGCATGTCCATTCAATCCTTCCCTTAGAGTACGGTTGCCAAGCAAAGAATACAAGTGTCTTTTATAGATATATTTTAGTCTTTTGTTTTTCTTTTTTTTTCCCCAAATATGGAATTTTATCCCTGAACACAGATTCAACTAATGTTGCTGTGTTTGTGACTTGCACTCTACTCTAGATCACTCTTTTTCTGTCCAATTTTCTTTTTTTTTTTGTCATCCGTGTTGAAGACTAGAACACATACAAATCTAAAATCTGGTTCCAGTTAGGATTTCATAGATGTAATTGCATCAGATAAGGCTTAATACTTGATAATATAGTATTTTGAACCAGTATTCTGACCAGATTTTGCATACTGAGAAACTGGACTTCCTTGGAACACTGAAGTTCATTATTGCTATGATAAGTCTGTGCTTTCTCTCTGACGCCTTCCTTTTAAAGCTACTGAGATGTGCTCTTTTTTTGACTAGCCAACCCAAGCTTAAATGAGGTTTGTGCTCTCAAGCCTGTGGTTAGAAACATTTGGGTATATTCCTATAGTGTCTGTTGGCCTTTATCAAGTTGACTTTGTTATTAAATGAAAATAAAAAGCTATGAAATTAAACTTTCCTCATTCAAAATGGTTTCTTCTTAGATACTCGTTCTCCAAAGGGAATAAATGTCATGAATTTTTCTGTAAGAAAACTAATTTTTGTCAGAAAATACCTGAAAGTCAAATTGGCCCTACATGCCACTTATAATGAAAATAAAACACAAATACAATAAAAATGACTAAATATTAAAATTTAATAATTCAACATTTTTAACTATACATAGAGTTTTACTCTGTTACTGAAAAGTGATCTAAGCCTTTGTGATGCTGATCTACCAAATCTTCTTAATCTGTCATCTGTTGTGGTAGGAAAGTAAACCTAAAGCCAGAGAACAAAACAGTAAGTCTGGGATCCTGAAGATATATGTGCAAGAGTATGTGTCTCTGTTTGTTATGACTGGCACTTTTCTGTGTCAGAGATGAGCAGTGGGGTAACTCCACTGTAAGACTAATGCCGAGTGTACTTGTGTGAGTAAACAAGTTGAAACCCATAGCTAATTGTAGTTACAAATTTCATGAACTGCTCAGCTGCTGCAACTGCAGTTTGACAGTTACTGCTGTATTTTGCATATGATATGAAAAATATGAATCACAAGGGTGATTTTATCTCCCTTTCCACAATTCCCTTAAACCTCTTTCTTCAAGACACACCACTGCTTAATATAAGTTACATAATTACTGGTTAGATTTTATTTAATCCTGAGATAGTAACTGCTTATCGAAATTCAAATAAGTTCTTTCAGAATAGTTCCTAAATGGTAACAGTTGAGTTAATTTTATTTATATATTTATTTATTACTTAAAAGGGAAAACCTGGTAATCTTAGAGATGTCTCAACATCCCTGCTCAGGGGGAAAGAAGGAAAGGAGAAAATGGATGAGGCTTGAGAAGGGATGTTTTCTCGTAAGCAAGTCTTTTAAGGTCGTGATATGTGTCAGGAATGTTTTGCTGGTTCCACTACTTCCCTGATTCTCCATCTGAATAAAAAGTTATATATTTCATATGTTGGTCATTTCATTACTTCAGTAGTAAAAGTGTACATTTTTAGTGGAAGATGCCTCTGGATCTCTGGAGTGTATGTATCAGTCACTGTAAAGGAGAACAATTATGTTGTAATTAACCTTTAGAGTTCAAGAGAGCTTAATGATGGCTGATGATGAACAGAGGGAGATGAGGTGATAGCAAGGTCCAAGTAAATTAAGTCTGTACAAAGGGATATTTTAAAATGCTTTTGAAAAAGCAGGCAAACTTAAGTGCTTTTTTTTATCTGCTTGAAAAAGAGCTATTTTGTTTTCAGGCAGATAATTTTCTTTTATAACACTCCTTTTGGAAGCTGAGCATGCTACAAGAAAAGAATAATTTATGTTTGGTAACACTATTATTGCTCTTTTCTCTAGATGATTTAGATGAATACAATGATATAGTGTGTCAATACAATGATATACCATGTCAAAGCATCTGATGCCATGTATGCATGCTAGATCTACTGAGTCTTTCTCTTACCCTGTGAACCAATGTTTGGGGTTATATTTACAATGAGTGTTTGTATTCTGTGGCAACATCTGCATAGATAGACCAGGCTCCCTTTGGGAGAAAGTTTGTAGCTCTCTGAACATGTTAAGTTGTGCATTATCTACTGCAGTCTCTAGCTGATGTGTTTCAAATCCCTTGCTAAGCTGCTACTTTGATACCAAGGAAGAATTAGAGTGGTCGGCACACTGGTACTTGCTAGAGAGTAACCAAGAGCCCAGCCTCCTGATCACAGGGCTTTATGCAAGTTTGGAGAAGTAAGCTTTTTTGGAATAAAGGACATCTCCAGTCTGTAAGACGAAGCTGAAGTGTTGGGGTTAAAGTAGCAGCGCAAAGCAGAGTAAACTTTCTACAAAGAGTCAACATATTTTGTATGTTTTCCCCTGCTAGCTCTAGTTAGGGGAAGTCATTGTAAAAATGGAGTGAAACATTGTAAGAAAAAAGGGAGAATGTGACAAGACGAAGGAAGAAGATGAGAAGACATCCAAGTGAGGAGTAAAATCACTGTGACTGGCAAACAGGAAGGGAGGAGGTTGGATTGAAAGGCCAATCAGCACAAGGCTGAGAAAGGAGAAACAAGACATTCTCTCAACATGCAAAGATCTATATTTCAGTTATTTTTACAACAAAGTCTCTGGGCTAGAATTTCTGGCTGGTTCTTCCCAACATTTTTCCACTGAAGCTGCATATTAAAGAAGAAAAAGAGAAGTGTCGCTTCTAGCATCAACCAGCAGTGAAAGATTAAAACAATCTTTTCCCCTCACTTCTCCCACCTCTGCTAGTGAAAAAATCAGAATGAGATCTTTATTTGTTATTTTTCAGTGCAATATTGTAAAAGAATTGCCTTATTAATTTCTTTGTTGTGGCATAGCAGTGTGAATGTGGAACACTGAAAATTAACTAGACCTTTTTGATACAGCAATTACCATTTGTCATAGAGCTTCTGCACTAAGATATAGAAAACAAAGCAGATCTGTTACGTGTTTTTCCAAAAACTACTTTACTGTAATGAAACATGGTACTAGTGGCAACAAATCATGAATGGTAATTTGCACTCACTATGCAGCCAATTAAACTCCTGTGTAAAAACATTGGCAAGATAGTATTTTCTGTCTAATACCATAGATTTTGCCTTAACTTCTCTTGTTCTGGGCACTTTAAGTGCTAATGCACTTATCTTTCTAACATTTATTTGCCTGGTTGCCGACAGATTATTTTGGAGAACAGAAATACCTTACATTCTCTTACCAACTTTCTGCAGTATGTTCAAATCTCTGATTTATATACTCTCTAGTAGATAGATAAAATCTAGCCTGATAAATGGTCCACAGAAATTATTACATAACTTTTCAAAAATGATTAATTCTTCGTCACAAACTTTCCAGAGATTTTAACTTGATTGGCAGTTTGGCTTATTAAAACTGCATGACTAGAATTAATGTGGTTTTACAGACCATCAATGATAAATAAACAAATATACAAAAAGAGCTTTAATGTTCTACATGCCTTTTGCTATACAAATGCCTTAATGCTACCTTTCTACAATAAGTTTTGGATCAGCCTGTCCTTCACTTTCATTACCACTACTCCAGACCTCATCAACAGGGACAGATCTTTGTTGTTCTTTAATACTTCACAGTGACTACTCTTCTCAAGTCCACTTAGTATGCACCCTTTGATATAGCAAAATATGCCTCTTTCTTTTAAATGACTCCTCTTGATAAAATAGTTTCATTTTCTTACAAATGGAGAATTCTGTCCCCATTCTTCAGGATGGCAAAAACATCTTATAATGTGTCAAGAATTTAGTGACATGTTTCTTTGAGACAAAGCACTGATGAAGGAACTGTCATTGGCACTCTGTGAGATACTTGCTAGAGAACAGACGCTGTTGCAATGGACTCTGTCAAGTGGTAACTCAGTGTGTGGAATTCTCTGGGGAGCAAAAAACATTCATACTTTAGCAACTTCCAAAACGAAGTATGGTGTGACCATGTTTGCACCAAAGAGTAATTTCTGCAAATCTTTTTTTAGGGAAAGTTTTGTTCATGTGGTGCTACTATGCTACTAGCTATTCTATGGGATAGCTAGTGCCTGTAATAATGAAATCAGGCACATTTTATGTAGAAGCACAGAATATAGATAACTGTCAAGTTCTGGGAGGATCACTGCATGGACCAGTGTCCCTATGTGACATGCCAAAGTGACTCTAGAAACCCTTGCCAAAGATGACTCATCTCTCTAAATGGCACTTCATATAACTGGCTCTTGATGCCTAGAGAAAAAAAAAAACTAACAGAATTATGGGAGCATTATTTTGGAGTGCTTTACTCAGAGACAGGACGTTAATCTATGCTGCTGGCTTTACTAGGCCTTTGGGAAGCCACAATTTTGCTAGTAGCCCTGAAATAATAGACAAGTTTTGAAACAACTGAAACAAATCCCACTGAATTGCAAAGCTTAGTCAACAGTCACTGTATTTGGAGACAGGCCCAGAAATGTTCCCCTCTCTTTGCACTGGGTCCACATTCTTTTTTCACAGTAGCTTCTGTGTTCTCTTCATCTGAGTCAGACAGGAGGCATCAAATGAGGCTTCACTGCATGCCTGCTTTGTATGCGTCTTGTCTGATAGTGTGTCAGTCAAGATACCTGTAAGGATGCCTCTCTCTGCTGCTCTATTCAGTCTGTCTGAAAACCCATTCACCTACAAGCAAGCCTCTTTTGCCATACAACCATAACAGAACATTGTGGCTTGATACTTGACCTAACCATTTTAAAAAAGTAAAATAGTAGCAATGAAAATCTTCCTTTTGTCTTAGAAGAAGACCTAAACTTTCTGAGATGCTGTAAGTGTTCAAGTGTAAGAAGTAGCAACTTAAGAAACTGAAAACTGCATGTGGCTAATGCTTAGTACTTGAAGACACAGTCGTAATGACAAAGAAGTCTGCGATTATAGTGTTTGAAATAAATAGGGCTAAACATGGCTTGCTAGATCCGGGAAAGGAAGCATGTTTTAGAATGCCCTGACAACATGCTGCAAAGAAATAATCTAGTGAAAGTGCAAGTGCCAATTGTCCTGGGTTTGGCCAGGACAGGGTTAGTTTTCACTGAACTCCAGGAAGAGGCACAGCCAGGCGGGCTGACCCCACCTGGCCAAACAGAGCCGGATATTCCATACCATGTGCCGTCATGCTGGGTTCTGGTGGGGGGGAGCTGGGGGGCAGGAACTCCCTCGCAGCTTGGGAGGGCACAGCAGCGGTTCGGTCCGAGAGAGCGGTTCTGTTCTGTGGGTTTGTTTTGTGTATTCCCCTTTTCTGTATCGTTGTTGTTCCTGTTCCCTTTGTTTGCTGTTCTGTTAAACTGCCCTTATCCCGACCCACCGGTTTCTGCCTGTTTCT
>Ga0065711_1038775_pt1 | contig 18426 bp, 12 predicted proteins | sample Hoacrofraction12_FD_59098 | JGI IMG/M metagenome (GOLD analysis project Ga0065711, IMG submission 59098) | Hoatzin crop microbial communities from Cojedes, Venezuela - Epithelial fraction 12 v2 (version 2) | ecosystem: Host-associated > Birds > Digestive system > Esophagus > Crop | place...
AAAAAAAAAAAAAAAAAAAAAAAAAAAAAAGAAAATCTATCTTTTAAAACTACACAGCTCAACTGGCAAATTAACAATGTAAAACAGTTGGGGAAAAAAAAAGACTTTATCAAAATAGAAGGGGTTTATAGCAACAAGTAAATTCTTACACAAGTACTGAGATAAAATCAGCTTCTGTATATAAAACAACTGAAGTCAAATTGAGTTTCACTACTGAGTAAGATAAAATAATTTTCTAAAATCATCCCCAAAGTGTTGATCATTACAGGAACAGGACTGGGTTTAGTGAAAATTGTTCCAACTGAAGTCCCAGTACTCACTTTCTCCACAAGCTGTTTTGGCTCAGTGTTTTAACACTATTTTAATCTTCTTAGATATCTCTTTAAAAATAAGTTTGAAAAAGATTTCTACTTAAACACAAACAATCAGAAAGTAGATTTTTGCTATGAGTCCCTTCCAATCACTTCATTTTCCTATTGCCATAAGACAACTTTTCAACAAAAGGCAGAAATAAAAAGACAATTCAGGATAAGCTTCCATTACATTTTCTCACAGTATCTTGAGTCATACACCTACTTTGCTCTTGAAGGCCCAGGAAGAAAAAAGGAAAGGAAAAGATTTGGACGTTTACACAATAAAAGAAAAATCCTTGCTGAGTTTAGGTTGGTTTGCAAAATTCATTTTTGGTCCACTGACACACTATTACGGAAAACAAAAGATGAAGTAAGTACACCTACTTCAGAATAATTATTCATTTGTATTAACACAAAAAGTTGCAAAGAAAAACATGACTAACTTCAGAGAGCAGCAGTCCTATGACTGCCAGTTGAAACCACCCTGCAGAAGCCAGGTTACTCAATACCATATGAAGCCATACCTTTTTATCATACACATCTTGCCAGTTTACTCCAGCAAAGAAACTATGACGCATGATTTCTTTTGCATCATCTGGGCCTCCACCAAGCCTAAAGAGAGTGGGGAAAAAAATCATATTAAACAAGTGTCACTCTTAAAGGGAGATTAGGTAATTGTAACGGTTGGAAAAGTGACCATTTGCTTTTGACTATCTGGGAACAGTTCTCACCCCTTTAATGTGCAATTCTCTACCTTTTTAATATGAATTCAGGTGATCTTGAGAGAAAATGTGATGGTAGAAGTATCCATGCCACAGTCTATTCTATTTGATTAATCCAACTACAGCATTCGTTACTGTCTGTGATAGGCTTTTTTAATAACTCATTCATGTTAAAAACATACGTAAGTTTCATTGTCTTGAAAGACCAACTCATGTTCTGGCACTACTAAAAACCCAAATGAACCCAACAATGCTGGCATCAAATTTTGCCAAGGAGGTGCCAGGCACTGCATTGGTAATGTCTCACACATCATCTTTACACAGTGTTTGCTGCTGTTGCATCTGGGTGCTGTAACAATTAACTAATTACCATAAAATAGTCTCAATCTGAGTCACTTAGTATAAATTAATAAATTGTAGGCCTGCTGAGAAGGTTATTTAAAGGCCATTGTAAATAACCACACTATTCACTGGGGCCCATAGTGTGCCAAAGCCAGACTCTGGCAAATCACCTTAGGAAGTGAATTCCACCTACTTTGGGTGAACTTGTCCAAGGCGATTTGAGCTCACAGAAGTGGTCACTGCTGCCAAAAGAGGAAGGTCCCCCCCCGCCCATACCTCTCCCCATTCACTTGCATCTACACTATCATTCCCACTGACGACTGTGGACTAAGTCAGCTCACTAACTTGGAAGAAAACTAACCCTGCAATAAGAAAACGAGAAAGAACTGGCTGTTTTTTGTTGCATTAGCAATTCAAATTTGACTCAACAAGTTCAGTGAGCTCCTTTGAGCTGCCGCTGTTGGTGGAGAAAGAACCACGCATCCACTGAAAGGAACCTCTGCCCCTTTCAACAGCATGTGGGCTTTCAGGACTCCTCAGCTCTCACCTAACTTCTTCCTGAGAGTGGCTGTCCTACTGGTCTAACAGAAAGAAGGTGCAACAGAAAAAAATCTAATTGTAACTGAACAAGCAGCCCACACATGTTAAACATTGACAAGAAGAGTGATGCAAGCAGGCTGTGTTTCATTAAAAGGAACTACTAAAGATACAAAGACAAATTTTAAAAGTAACCTTTTAAGTAAGATAAATTCCTCTCTATAGCATTTACTGCAAGGAGCAATAATTCCAACCAAGCAAAAATATCTGTCTCGGTATTACCCTGCTGCCCAATTACAAAAATATTCTGGACTACAACCTCAGTCTTGCAGTAGCTGGGTGTAAAGTTATTCTCCTTCCCAAGCTGTATTCCTCTCTATTTCTCAACTACTCACTGTAAAATTCTCTAAAGCTCTGCTAAGCATCCCCATTAGCCTGCTGTCTCCAGACTTCTCTCAGTATCTTCCCAGGCAGCTGCTCAGAGAAAAGCCGAGTTGCAGTTAACCTCTGTGCTCCCACCCTGTTTAGCGTTAGCTAGCACCAGAACTGGAATATGAATAAGCTTGTAAATGTAAGTCTGTAATAAACACCACTGTTGCAAAGATTAATTACAAGAAAGTACCTTTTCAATTGGAAAGGTTAATATATTTCACGGGTCAGATTGTTTGGATGTTAAAATGCTTTAGGAGTTGCTGCAGGAACAAATTTTGACTTTCCATGTCTTTGGTCGGTCGGTCACAGTTTGCTTTTATTGCACACAGCAAACTCCATTGAACGGGCACTGCCGGGCAGCAGCAGAAAGCTGAGTGCTTGTGCCGGGCTGCCTGCAGGCAGGTCCCTCCGAGGGACACGGCAACCAGTCCTGCCCCGAGTGCCAGTGAGCAATGCCAACTGCTGGAAACTTCTTCAGACACGGAGGGTGAAGGAGGCCTAGAGAAGAGGGACAGACAGGCAGAAGAATGCCCGCAGCCCTAAAACAGGCCAAGAGGCTCAGAAGAATCTACAGAACAATCTCCCTGATTTACAGAGACAGATTTGTTTTAGAACCAGAGGGGACTGGGCACTGCCAGTCCAGTGCAGGAGCCACTGGAAAATGTCTCTCCTAGGCAGCAAGCCCAGAGGGAAAAGTCCACCACAAAAAGGCACAAGCAGCAGCTGGGTGATACTTGTTTTCAAACCACTGTGTTTAAATTTCACCCAGATGATTTATTCTTTAACAAGTTGCTAGTTTACACAGTCTAAAATGTGATCTATTTACATGCCCTAGTAACATTTAGCTGTAGCTGTCTATATACATCTTCTGGCACGATCACTTCCAAGAAAAAGCAGTGTAGTTCCCATGGGACGCTACAGCCAACCCAGGGCTAAGCCATACTCTGCAAAACGATTTAGAGCTTTCCCTTTCTTCCAGCACACAATCTAAACCTGAAAAGATCTCTATGCTTGCTGTGAATGATTAAAAAAGTGTTCTCTTCCACATGCTTTTTCCCTTTTTGCTCGTTAAACGCACTTTGTGTATTGTTGCTGTATTGAAAAAGTGGAAATCTGAGACAGTATGGCTGCATATGGCCCTTTCCTGTGACTGACAGGTCCGTCAGCCAGGAAGACCAGGCAGCACTGGCCTATTTTTACATCACCCAGTCTAATATAAGTATTAATTATGCCTATATACCCAGGTAATTTCTCTTACCGTTTATTTGGATCCTTTATCAGTAGGCCTGATAGTAATGATTTTGCATCTGCAGACAGAGTTCGAGGAAATTTTATGTCCTCCATTAGTATCAGTTCAAATAGTTTCTCATGATCCTGGTTGTAGAACGGTAATCTTCCACACATCATTTCATACATGACAACTCCTAATCCCCACCAGTCCACTGCGCGGCCATAGTCATTATCTTCCAACACCTAAGACAGAAACCAAAGCCAGCTGTAAGACATGCACTCTTTCAGACACGACCATTTCAGTCTGTGGGATGCATCTCTCTGTGAACGTGTTGCCAAGACTTTATTTTCACAGCGTGCTACAAGGATTCCCAGAACCTGGCTCAATACACGCAGCTGCAGTACTGACCCACACACCCCAGCTCACTGAAATTCCAGCCATACTGGGGACCGCACTGCTAAAGGCAAAATAAAAAATTGAGAATGACCTGCTCAGAATTATCACGACTGCCTTTTCCCCTTTCCTATGTCCTCTACCATCCCATTTACAGGGTAGAGAGCTTTAGGAATAGACACTTTGTCTACGGGCACTACTGTCTTGGTTAGCATTCTTCTGGGAGAAGAAGTGAAGCATCTCGCTGCTCAGTCACTTCCTCTCTCCTTACCCCACCTGTAAGAATAAAGCCTCAAATTTAGAAACTTCTTAGCACTCCCATGACAAGCTTAGCTTCTTTATGATCTTTGTTTATATTAGAAGTCCTCTGTGCTTTTCTCCTGGCAGTTTCACTATGTTCCATGAAATACTCCAAACAGCTGAACTGTGCCAATGCAAAGAAATGTAACAATGTTTATATCATACTATACTTATTATGATACTATGTTTATATGATATTATATGATCACAGAAATACACAATTTGTTAACATAATGTCTCCAATGTTGTGTACCTAAAAAGAACCTACCCTGCAGCCCTTCTCCCAGCAGCCCCAGAGAACTGCAATAAGGAATCTAAGCAGTGTGTCTTGACCTTAACACACCTTCAATTGTAGAAAGGCAGACGACGTAACAGCAGCATACACTCATAATGAAACCATAAGCAATAAGGAAAATTAAGGCTACTGAATATATACATACATAATTCCAATTTCCGTGAATTTCTAAAAGATCATGCCCTTTCACTCAAAAAAGATTCAGCAGTTAGAAGTTAATAAAAGGTAATACAGTATGTGCCAAACTGCCAATATTCGCTGTAGAAAGATCTATTGAAGAGACAAAAACCTTAAAAAAAGAAATTAGACTTAAATAATAAACAATTAGAAAGATCAAACAAATGCAACTAATACAGCTGGACTATATTTGTAAAGAAACAAGGAATTCTTTATAGAGAATTGTTTCTGTATCATTAAAAGGCAGATTCTGAAAGGCAGTACATATGATTGATTGTTTTAAAAAATCAACAAAGTAATCCGTAGAAAACCAAATCCTTTTTACAACACACAGACACATGCAATCACCACCACAAAGAGCTCACCCAGACTCAAACTGTAAGTAGACACAGAGGAACAGTCATTTAGATATATAGTAGTGAAAATCTGGTGATGCGTAGGAAAGCCTTCAGGCTTTGATGAATAAGACAGCCTCTAACAGATCAGAAATAACATTTTCCATGAGTACATTATCCTGTGATTGTCTAAAAAGTGTAAGATGACTTCCAATACTGTTCTCTGAAGCAAGTCCTCGCCCATCTGGGGACACTAAGCGGCCGCGACCCCACCATAGGACACACACACTACCCCAGCCAGCCCTAACGAGGGGTGTCACCTCCTTTATCCACCTCTCCTTTTTCTCCCCCAGTAAACACAACCCTGCTCTGAAGTATCAGGTAGCTGCTATTAGTAGAAACAAAATGCAGTCTGATCCAGTATGGCAGTTTTGACAATCCCACAGCAATTAACGCATTCATATTCCTAGTTTTCACTGTCCTTAAGGATTAGTACTGGAAACATGATGAAAAGGAGTGCATTACAAATCCCTCTTGTGTATATAAGATTAAAAAATCATAAATATTAACACATTAACACATACTATTTACAACTGTGCCAAAACACACAGATTCGTTACATCATTGATATTTCCAAATAGAGGGTGAAATTTTGGAAAGTGTAAAATACAACAAATTATCTGAGTAAGTACATATGACAAAACTAACTAAAATAACTCTTGCATTTTAAAATTGTTTTATGAGTTTGAGCATATTGCAAGCTATTTGCTGAAAAACTGTATATGAAATCTGTGACGCTTGCCTTGAAACCACTGTTTCTTCTGCCACAGAATAACAGCATTATATATTTTTCGACCATATCTATTAGCACCATTACTATTTTTCCTATTTGTACAGTGAGCTACTCTTTTCTTCCAAAGCTAGTAAAATATATAAAATTGTGAGGCAGTGGTAGATGCTTTTTACAAGCAAGTTGAGGTGTAGTTTGTATGTGAGATTTATAAAAGAAGGTAACGGGAAGATAAAATGTATCATTCTCTGAACAGGGCAAATCACATGGCCAATAGCTAAACCAAATTGTATCTGGGGCTTTACCTAATTTATGCAGGACTTTACCTAATAATAATAAAAAGTATGAGCAACCTTTTTCTGCATTCCCACAACAGCAACAAAACAGTGGTACAAAGAAAGAGCCAAATGTGATTTTTAACCTCTTTTTACATAAAATCATAAAAAAGCATAAAAGCTGGATTAACTGCCTCCCGAACCCACATATCACCAGCCGGGTTCTCATCCCCAGCTGGCAAAACTGGCAACTCTTTATTTTTGTTTAAATACCTGGTTTTCAGCCAGCCAGACAAGCAAGAGCATCAAAAGGGTTTCATTTAGGCAAAAGGCAAACAGCCTGAAAATAGTGTAAATAAAGCAAAATGCATCTCAACTTATTTTAATATAAATGTAATAAAATTGTGCATAATGCATTCACAGTAAATGCACACAATTATTTTCTTTAAGTCATTTCTACTCCTCATGGTGCTAAGAAACTCCGGGATTTGTAGACTGTGACAAATCAATGGAAGCGCTGGAGTCCAGCAGCTCCTACAACCAAATCCACGCAATTAGGGCAGGCATGAGAACATGTCTATACGCGCTGCCCTAGCATTACCGAATCCTTTCCAAACAATTCCTACATTGGAGGGATTTAATTTTAATTACACTGAACATAGGTCAAGAAAGCTTCAGCTCAGTGCTAAAATGAACATGACACACAGCTGCAGGCTTTGTACCTATGAATAATTCAATCTTTTGCCTACCATGAGGTGGATACCCGCTTTTAGAAATGCCTCCTTAGGCTATGGGGACTGATACTGCTGTCCCTCCAGTATTTGTGGGGTACCCTCCTATATGTGGGGCACCTGCCTGAGCACCTGGCCAGCACAGACACAGTGGAAAGTCTCATCTTTTAGACTTTGTACGCTGCCCTTAAAAGCTGCCTCCACCACCTCCAGCCATTTCTTTCCCCCTGCATAAGGACCCACAAATCTGTCTTTAAGTGCATACACTGTCCTAACAACCCAGTGCCTTCAAGGTCACAGCAGGAAAGGCAGCAGGCCCACGAAAACCATCGCAAAGGGCACAAGCTCAACCACTCTGGTATCTGTTGTACAGTAATCTGTTAATATTTTCTAGGGGTATCACACAGAAGGATCACATGGAACCCATAAGCTACACTTAGAAAGAGCAGCTACACTGAGTACGTACTCCAGTCAGGTGCGTTTTCATGAAGTACAGACGAAATTACATGCTTTCTTCCACAAAATGTGCTTAAATAGTCAGATCATTCAGGTACATGACTTCCCTTACCTCATCTGCTCCACACAGGTGGCTGCCAAAATCTGCAGCCACCTTGTCGAGATCTAGGTGAGGTTTTAGGCAATGAGGGCTCCAGTGCGATGTGACTTCAGTGCACAGATAACATTTACAGTCACCCATCCCCATTTTACACCTCACACCATCACTGTACCCAAGTGACTTCCCAGTGCTAAGCAGGAGGTAGGCTGACTGCAGTTCAGTCTGGATGATACCACAGATTATGGGAAATAAAACTCAAAAAAACCCAACCTTCATTTTCATGACTTGAGGGAATCTTACTCCATCTTCGTTTAGGGCTCTAGTTCAACAACCGGTTCTTTCCGAGGCAGTGCCAGACTAACTCCCACTCTTGTTTCTGTTCCCTCACCACAGCTCCCCTCACCTTGTGTGGTTTTATGCAACACATCAAAGTTGACCAGTACTAAGAAAAAAAATGGAAAAAAGTTTCCCCCTGGGTTATTTTTCACCTGAATGGAGTTTTCTGACCTAAGCTTCTCCATGCCACGTGAACAGCTGTCGTAGCAGCAGTGAGCACACCGAGGCAGGCAGTGTCAGATGTGGCACTGCTGCAAAAAGCAATGCCTGTCAAACTCTGCCCCAAAGTTACTGCCCCTAACAGCGTAGGAGTCACACGGCCTCTGCCAGTTCTTGCTGCACACACAGGCAGCTCCAACAGCCGTGCTTTTAAGGGGAAGATTAAGGGCCTGATGCTCTTCCCAAGTGGTATTTCTCCAGAGCACTCCAACAGTGTAACAGGGCTCCACAGCGGGCACAAACTCATTGCTGCACTGAAAATGCTGCAATTTGCACAGGCATTGATGCTCCTCTAGAACTACACCTACACCTGCAACACCAGGACACAGCCTGGGTTGATATGGCCTCAATGGCCTCAAGTTGCGTCAGGGGAGGTTTAGATTGGATATTAGGAAAAATTTCTTTCCTGGAAGAGCGGTCAGGCATTGGAACAGGCTGCCCAGGGAGGTGGTGGAGTCACCATCCCTGGAGGTGTTCAAAAAACTTGTACACATGACACTTCAGGACATGGTCTAGCAGGCATGGTGGTGCTGGGTTGACGGTTGGACTTGATGATCTGAGAGGTCTTTTCCAACCTTAATGATTCTATGATTCTGTGATACAGATGCTTTTAAAAAAGCTGCAGAGGTGCTACTGAAGTTTGTGTTTTTCCAGTCTTAGATAAATATGCAAGAGGTTAAGTAACATACACACTTTCTAACAAGGCAGAAACATCAGCCAGGCATCTGTTCCAGGCATATGCAGGTACCTTAGTGCTTTGGGCATGTTTTAAAGGCACTGGACAATATCACAGTTTCAGCTAAGGGAAAGTTATTTATTGACCTTAAAACTTTCATTTATATTGTGGTCAAAAGGCAACCCAACTCCTTTTTAAATTTACTGAGATAGCACGAATAGCCAACCGTACCAAGGGAAAACAAAGTATTCTCTAGTAACTCCACTGTCTCTGCCCACTCTGTGGTTTCTGGAGAGTATTATCGGCAATGACCGAGTATCTGATGGGACAGCGTTTCATACACACAGCAAAGACCATCAAGCCCTACATATCAAATAAAAAACTCAGTTCATAGACTGGACTTTGCCTTTGTGATGTCTGACCACACAAACACACTGCAGTGCTGCTAAGATCACAGTAATTCAATTGTGTTTGACCCTCACACATAAAAATTCATTTTGCTGACAAGTAACTACATATCAGAAAAAAATCTTCTTGTATTCATATTTACTGACAAAAAAGAAACTTTCTAATACTACTCCCCACTGCTGAAAAGGCCAGTGTGTTGGACTTGAAAATATTAATAGAAATTATTAGTACCACCAGAAACTTTCTCCTTCCCAGAAGACAAAATCCATTACAAAGACCTCCTCCTCTACTTCACCCGTGGTAGTAGATTTTAATGTTTAGGTTTCAGTCAATAGATCTCCAGGTGTCTTTTGCTTTAGGTACATCATTCCTTTAAGAGCCCAACCTACAGTCCACAGAATTTGAGGACCGTTTAATTTTTACAGCGAAAACCAGTGAAAAGATATCTTTCATTATATAGGCTCTTCATTCCTTCAGTAGCTAGAGCCAGAAGTTCTCTGGGCTGCAGCAGCTTGAGACATATCTGCAAACTCTTCTTGACAAGGGCTCGGTCAGAGACTTAGGAAGCAGGCAATTAAATGAGTCAGCCAAAGAGAAGTTGACACAAACACATGCAACGATTTTACAAGATTGTGTGAAAATAATTTTTTTTTAGGATGTTAGCCAGCAGTATAACAGGTGACCACAAGTCTGTGACCATCTTAAGTCAGTCGTGTATTTCCCTTTGCCTTCAGTGAAACCTGGATTCACTGATCACAGAATACTGGACAAGGCCTGACTGCCTCAGGCACATACCGAGCCTAATGGAGAAAATCCCTTAGTTCTGTTTTTCCTGCATTCTCTTGAAACAAAATATCCCCGATGAGCAGCCTCTGGAAGACTTTTGGTTACACAGCAGAAATTCACACAACCAAGAAATGTACTTCCCACAGACCTCTAAATGGGAGTTAGTTGCTGTAACTTCTGGACTCCGCAAAGAGGAACAAATTTAGCAATAAGCTTGAGCATGAGAGGCTTCACACAATGCATTGTCAATCTTCTACAAAAGGTTTTATCTTTAAAAGAACAATACCAAAATATCAGTTTCATACTCGGTGCTAGACAACCAAGGCAACTTACTGGAAAAGCGATTACATTTTTGACCGAGCTATGGTTTCTCTTCATACATTAGATACAGACTTTCCAATAGCAGATTAGAAATAGCTTGTTGCTCAATCAATAAATTTTGACAGAACAGATGGGAAAATATTTAAACATCTAAACAAACTGTCTGCACACCTATGTTGTGAAAGAAAACTGAGAACTTGGATACACCAATGTACTGTTAATTTAAGGGGAAAAAACTGTTTTCAATTAACCTTACAGTTCAGGTGGAGTGTATGTTCCTTAAGCGTTCCTGGTAACCCGTCACACATTTTTATTGCTACAGGTGTTGGTCTGCTAACAAATATTCATCCACATATTATTCAACAAAACTTCAGAAGTATATTTGCTAGAACTTTCTATCCATTGGGGTAACAGCTGCAACAATGAGAAAGTTTATAATCTAACACTGATGAACAAAGGTAATACACATTTCTTTCCAGAAACAGACTTTTATCCAAATGTATGAAAATTCTTCCTGCAGAAAGGTACATTTGTCAAGTATTATACAAATTTAGTTACTATAACTGTATCAGGTATAAACAGTGAAAATATTGCTGCATCAATAGTAAAAAAGAAGACCTGAATGAATACTCCTTGCTTTTATCATACAGAGCTGAAAAGACAAAACACCGACGTTAGAGGTACCCTGGGAAATGGACACCTGAGAAATCTGACACAAGGCAGACATCCGAGACAAGGCAGAAAGTTTTCTATTACTGCTCTGACTTTTGCCGGTAGTTTTTCTCCATTTTGCATCTGGCTTGCACTGCTGTTTTACTGCTGGTCCTAATGCAGACTATCTTCCTAATACGTTTTTGTACTAGAGATTTCCCCCATCTTACCTAGCTTTTTGTTAGGTAACCTTAAAAAAATAGCAATCTAAAATTTTTTTTCACTTGCTGGCACACATTCTGCTGCATCAGAAATGATACATTCTGGTATAAACGTAAATTAAGCAAAGCCTCCTAGAATAAAGGACATGCAATACTAATTAATGCATTTAACCTCCTACAAGGGACTCTGACTTCAGCAGAATTTAAAATCCCCCCAAAAAAATTAAGCTATTGCACATGAAAAAAGTATTCTAACAAAGAACTGTAAGAAGTCAATGGCAACCCTGGCCATCAAAAAAAAAAAAACCACCCAAAACCAAAACCCCACCAAAAAAGCAAACCGAAACACAAAAAGCAAGAAGAAAACCACATCATATTAAAAAGAGTCGTCAAAAGTAAAACCTATTCAATGGACAAAAAAACCCCAACAACAACAAAGAAAAACACCAGAAAGCTAAAATAACTCTGTTCTAGAATTAACAGATACCTTTCATAGAAGGTAGCAAGTAAAAGCAAAAGATGATTTCAGTCTACAGAAAGATGGCACTTCTAACTCAACCAATTCTACCATTGGAAGAAAAACTGCAGACCTGTTCATACCTATATTAATTCTCACTGCACTAGAGTAGTCTCCGTAACATACACTACCAGAAGATGCAAGATGTGTAAGAAGTGATAAATAACAGTATTACTGTGATGTTTCTTTCTGGTTGCTCATTCTTCCTGAAATGATTCTCAATTTTTACTGATGTTAAACAGCATTTGTTCAGCTTTTGTTTATGCTTCATTTCTGTCGGAAAAAATAAAGGCTTTTGCTGATATGGAAATAATGTTTGCATTGATTAAATGAAAATTAATGACAAAAGCTTCAAGCATGTTATTGAGATAGTCTTTGTAAGAATTGTCATACTTCTTTGTTTTACAAAAAAACGTGGTTTTTATTAGAAAACTGCTCTCTGCTTTTAAGTTCTGGTTCAAATACAACAGTTTATTTCTGGGCAGCATGAGCGAATCTGTTTTCTAGTCTTTTGTTTGTTTTATTATTTTTGCATATTTGTTACATCTTTCCCCTTGAGAAGTCTGACACTACATGCGGACAATTCGTTTGCGCGTCTGGTCAGATTAACCAGATTGCATGAAAATTCAAATTCTTGTTACATCCTTGGTTGTCTGGCTTCAGGAGAAAGACAAACTCTTGTGCTAATTTGTCTGTTGGTGCAGCAACTCTTCTGTACGTGTAACTGCGCAACGCTTTCGTACCCCCATCTAAATAGTCCCCATCTTTTGATCTTGATACTGGTTATTGCCAACAAATGATGTTCTGCTCCGGATACTCTGCCTTGTCCACATTCCATCATGTTCATCTCAGGGCCCCACTGGCAATGCCAAGCTGAGAGAAATGCCCAAATTCAAATCACTATCATTTTTGATGGCTTAGGAGCATAAGATGGCACAATGTGGTACAGTAAAATCTAATAAGTGACAACAAAACAGAAAAAAATACCACACTTGAATTTTCATGAGGTGCTAGCATTTCAAGATAAAACTACTTATTGTATTTGCATTTCCTTTCAATGTAAAAAAATAATTCGGTACTTGGAATTCTAGTGTAAAGAGAAAATACTATGTTGCGAATCTCCCATAAATCAGAAGGGAAAATATTTTCAGGCATAGATGCTGTTCCTCCTCACACCGTGCACTGGTCCTCACCCAGAAATAAACTGTAGCCAAATATACAACAGACAGCTGTTCAAGAGCACACGCCAACACTAAACCACATTTCCACAGGTAAAATAAATTCTGTTGTGCCTCTGCTAAGAATGAGATTATGCATGAAACTTCTAGGTAAACAGAGAGTAAATAAACTTGAACTATCCTTTTGAAGCCAGATGAAAATTGGTTAGACAAAGCCCAATAACATAACTACAGTGTTTTGTTTACAGTTACTGACCAGACGAACTCTACTTTCAGGAGAATGAGTACAAGTTATCAGAAGTTGGGGCTTTTTGATTTTAAGCAAAAGCCAACAACCAGAAGCAAAGCGTTCTGCCTCACCAAGAAGCAGTAATGTCTCGTACTACAGGTTAAGACAAACACCTGCTCAAAAATAAAAAGAAAAAATAATTATGGCATCAGTGCTGGTAGAAGACTTTGCAAATAAATATTTATCAGATTAGATACTTTTTATTTTATGGAATGAAATACATCTCATCATTGAGATTTTTTTAAAAAGGAATCTTTTTTTGTTGATATAAGTCAATAGATATGAATGTTAAGACTCCATTAAACTAATGCAAATAATAAGCAAAACTTCAGTCCTCATAGTAGGGCAGGTCCTTGCATGTAGTGGTCCACACATAAAAGATGCGCTTTTTTTTGTTGATTGTACTGTCTCTAATTACTTAGCTTTACATTTGCCTATATGACAAAGAGGTAACGCTGCCTGTTACAGATTAGTTCTAGTTACACAGGTACTCCAATTACAGACATAATTAATTTACACCATTGTAATAAGAGGGTTACAATCTTTCTTGTGACATCAGAAGAAAAATGTTATCACAACCTGCAACACTACCAAGACATGACACTAAAGCATGACCCTTCTGACAGCATTCTTTGAGCATGGAACACAACTGATTTGAATGCATCATTTTAAAAGGAAGAAAGAATACAGCCACCACCTTTCCAAGTCTCCGGCTGATAAACACTAGTGTTCTGTTCTTGGATAAAACAGCACTATATAACATACTTTCCTAAACATACATTGAGCACTCGTAGGTCCTATTTCTTTTTATCAGTAAAGTTTTTTGGGGTGGTGGGTTTGGTGGGTTTTTTGAGGGGAGGGGAGGCTGCTCTATTTTGTTCATTCTAACTTGGCAATCAAAGAATTTTTATTTTTACACTATTACAGAAGTGCATTTTTCTAGGTTTCCAAAACCACCTTATTCAACCTTCCCCATCTGTCACCATCTGCTTCTTTTTAGCATGTACTTTTTGTGTGATCACATAAGCATGTGAAAAATAACTAACATTCAGATGATTGTCTGCTGGTACATTTGAGGACTGGGCATAATAAAAGTGAACTGCCAAAACGTACTTAACACTTCTAATTTTGTTGGGTCTTGCATGTAAGCTACATTTGATTTTCAAACTGTTTTACAGTTGGAAAGTTGATCAGGTACTCTAACTCAACAGTAAAACTGAGACTACATAATTAGCTCAGCACTAAAAAGATTATATTCAAAGAGAGGAACAAAACCCAGAAATACATCCACATGAGTTCACACATCCATCTTGACTGAGTCTGTCTGCACAATGTTGCCTGAGGCACAGGATAAGATGCTACGAGGAGCCTACTTCTGGACAGTCTTCTCGCCAAGCTGCCACAGGACACGCAATAAAGGACTTTTGTAATTACAAGGGTGGATGAAATCTCATGGAAATGTTGGAGAAGCAACATCTCCTGCCTTTTGTGTCCCTCTGCAAAACATTCTATTCGTTTCTATTAAGAGAAAATTAACAAAATAACATAATTGTCTTTAGATCAATCTCTCTTTCCTGCCCTCAACGACATTTTTCCTCATAAGAAAAATCTTCTCACCTCTAAGCTGTGTTTTCTGGCCTATCAATCTACCTGTGAGATCATCAGGTTCATTTCACGAATTCCTTTGACCTCCTGTTAACCTCTGTTGCTATCCTCCTCCTTATTTTACTCAAATTCTTTTCTCTCACCCATTTGAAAAAAAAAAAAAAAAAGAAAAAGAAGAAAAGAAAAGAAAAAGGCCTTGGCTGAATTACCCATGCAACTTCATTTTCTCTGTAGCATAACATGCTGGTCTTTTTATGTCCTCACCTTTGCTGATCTCTCTCAATTGGCCTACCTCAGTTTATGTTTGGCTACTTTCATCAGTTCTTTCCAAACAAGCACCTTCATGCTTTTCCCCACACCTGAAGGAGCTCTTCTGTGACATTCTCATTACAACTTCTATCTGCACTAAAATCCCTGTTTAAAACACTGCTCTGCTATGATGCCTGCAAAAACTGAAAACATCAGTTTCCATGCTAGCATGTCTCAGTGCATTTCTGTGGTTCCCTCTCTGCCTATATATCATTTCGTTTCAATGCATATCAGATGCGCTATGTGGTAGACCATCATTTTCTCAGTCCAAAAATCTACCAGACTGCCTTTGGCAAATATCCTGATCCAACAGAAGCAAGTATCAAAAGAATGAAATAAATGTATAGCTGCACCAGTGAGAAAATGCTTTTTCTGCCTCTACTGCAACATTTTGCAATCTGCATATACCACAACATTCTTAGAAAATTCAACTTCAATTCCTGTAAACACAGGAAGAATGTTTTTTCTTGCTACAACTATGCCTGCAGTACAGGGCACCACGCTTCCCTCTGCCACTGAACTTTGACGGCCAAGTTCTAGATTTTGGGCCAGCCCTACATCAAAGCCATATCTTCCCTAAAAGAAAAGCTGTAAGTAAGAAATTAAGTGAAAAGTGAAGAAAGACAGCAGTTGCTTCTTGATAAAAGAGTTTTTACCTTTCATTTCTCTGAGATAAAACTCAGGGAAATAATTGATTACATATGATCTCTCTCACTCCCATTTCTAAAAGAAAGATCACCAAAAAACCTCCCCCGGCCAAACAAGCATTGTGTAACTTACCTTAATATTTCCTTCCTCTCCACTGGTCTCATTTTAAAGTAAGTTATAAGACATGCAGATCTTCTCATGCCTAGGGACAAAGGCTATGAATCTACTCTGGTCTTATTTACTGTCACATAGCTTTAAGTGATGATACTAACTGCATAAACTATACTGAAATGGTCTTGCTGTGGTTTGGGGTTTTTTTTAATAAAAGACTACTGTTCTTATAGGAATGCATTCATCCATCTAGTCGGTATTTCTACGCTAATAGAACTTAAAGGGGTCCTACCATTTTCCCTGTTATTAGAATACACCTAAATATCATCGATCATCCATGCCTATGAAGAGTTATTTGAATGAACATCCATGAAGTCCCTTACAGACTTGTTCATAGCCAAAACATCTTCTCTCCTGTTACGAAAAAGATTAAAAGCATCAAAATAAATTTCTGGTGTTTAAACTTGTATCTCCCATGACACCAAAACTTAGTAGCCCCGTGACTGCCCTGCTGTAACCAAGACTGTGCACTTAGTGCTAAGAACTTGAACTGAAACGCAGAGAGCCAGAAGCTGCAATCACATGTAAGAAATTACCCTTATAAATAATCACAGCTGCAAGAACTTTTATTTCTCTGCCCATGTAGCTTTAATTCCTGAATGTTCTAATAAAGAAAGTCTGTAGAGGTCTGTATCTTTATTCGCAGGTCTTTGATCCTTGACGATCAACTGAAAACTATCAAAATCCAAACTGCTTTTAAATGTCTCACAGGTATATTTACAAGTACAAGTACTTTCTCAGTTTTATTCTTTCTTTCTTAAGCAAGTGATGCTGTCTGGAAAAGACACATGGTCCTATCCTGCCTTTGACACTGCAAAACTGCAAAAGAAACATTTTGTATTTTTTACCTGAAAAAAATTAAGAGTACATCTGTGTTTACTAAATGGGATCACAATTCATCTTTTTCTCATTGGATCTATGTTTATTCTCTGACACCACAATGATCTCTAATGTGATAGCTGACTTTGAAGGATAACAATGCAAACAGATTCCTAAGAAATAGTCTCTTCTTCCTGAAAAACTACTGAGGAACGAGAAATTGTAAAATATTTTATACCTTTCAAATGGAGAATACCACAAATTCTTAGAGCAGACGGAAATATTAAGTATCACCACTACATTTATACACAAAATAAAAAATGAGGCTTGCGTTAGTTCCACCGCAGATGATAAAAGAATTTCACTATTTATCAGACAACCAAGTTATTCTCAAAAGACTTTATAATTTCACACATAAAAGGTACTTACTCACTCTTCAGTAAGTGCGACCAAAATGTACATCTGTACTGTAAAAAGATACAAGCCCTGCTATTTGTGAGTGGCAAGTATTTTCTTACTAGAGGATGTGTTCATACCTTACCATCTCCTATGCTTGGCACAAAACTATGTAAGACAAAACACAGTCAATGCTATTTTAGTTTTCTTTAAACTGTAGAATACTGGTGTTGGGTAACAGGGAAGGACTAGGAGAGGAATGTACCTGTGGACCACCAAGCTGGAAGCCCTGCACACTCCGGTAAGAACACAGTGCTTGGTGAAGGTAGGCATAAACTTCCAGGTCGGTGCCGCAAACGATAAATCAGTGACGGTACAGAAGAGTAATTCTAGCTCCAGAGATGAAAAATGGCTCCAAACCAGCAATCTCATCACATTTTCTTCCTGTGGCCCACCATGCATTTGATCTTCACATGGACAGGGGCATTTTTCTGGATCTTCCAGATATCAGTACGATCTGTCTCAGGTCCTACATGAATGGTCAGGCCCTACCAATGTGAGATGAAAGAGCCTTCTCAACAGAGGGTGGGAAGGACTACTTTGATCTCAGAAACACAAGGTTTGTGGTGAAACCATAGCAATAGGTGTGCTTGTTTTCTGAACAAAAGTAATTCTGAAATGACCTTGGGAAATAATTCTGTATGGATCCACAAGGACACCTTCACCTGAGAGAATGTCATGCAAGGAGGAAAGCCACATTACCCTGGCTCAGCTACTTCCCTGTTTTCCTGTTGGAAGCAACTGTAACTTAGTTTTTGTAAAAAGACAGAACAGTGAGCAGGACTCTATGTTTCAAACAATGATCCAAAAAGCACTTGGAGAACCAAGCTCAAGTTCTCGTTTGGAACTGAATCCACAACACTGAATTCATACAAAAGAAAATATTAAGTCAGTTCTCAGGCTAGGTATAGATTCCTGCCAGCCAAGGTTCCCGTGTCAACTGCTTCCTGGCTGGTAGACAGCAACATCAGGCTACCCCTATGCGGCACACAGCACACTGTCCTAGTGTCCTCTACCACCAGCCAAGAAGCCCATGGGCAGCTCAACCAAAAGGCCTGTAGAAGGGATGCACCCATCACAACTGACCTAGATGAAAGAGAAGGATGCAAGGGTATTATTAAAAGGACAGATGCTGGGAGGTGTGGAAGATACACCAGAAGGCTGTGCTGCCATTCAGCGTAACCTGGACAGGCTGGAAAGTTGGGCAGAGAGGAACCTGATGAGGTTCAACAAAAAAAAGGCAAATGCAGGGTCCTGCACCTGGGGAGGAACAACCCCATGCATCAGTACAGGCTTGGGGCGGACCTGCTGGAGAGCAGCTCTGCGGAGAGGGACCTGGGTGTCCTA
>Ga0065711_1038776_pt1 | contig 18425 bp, 12 predicted proteins | sample Hoacrofraction12_FD_59098 | JGI IMG/M metagenome (GOLD analysis project Ga0065711, IMG submission 59098) | Hoatzin crop microbial communities from Cojedes, Venezuela - Epithelial fraction 12 v2 (version 2) | ecosystem: Host-associated > Birds > Digestive system > Esophagus > Crop | place...
TTAAAAAAAAAAAAAAAAAAAAAAAGTCTGACTAAGAACCAAACATGCTACGAGGTCTTTTTGCTGAAAGGACCTGGGTGGATATGAAAAAGACAATGAGCAGCGAGGAGGGAAGAAATATCACAGCTCTGTCTGATTTTTTTCAGGAACCATTATTTTTGTCAGTGTTACAATCTACTTTCATGAAGCAGGTGCTATTTGATTTCCTTTCCAAGATATCTCTGTCTCAAGGGTAGAGAAGGGAGACAAAGAGTTAGATAAGAGGACAACTGTTGTTTTTCCTTGCCACAGGATAGAACACCTTGGACTTAATGTTGTCCTTCAGCTCTTGGTTGGGGTTCCCCTGGAAATGGTGCATGGAGCTGCGAGGATCAGTTTTGTGTACGTTGCTGGAGTTGTGGCAGGTAGGTGACACCTCTGGATGCCCCTGATGGAGAAGCATCAGAAAATGGTCTGTACTGGCTTTTGTGTAGGAGATTGTGACATTTGGCCGTAGGAGAAGAGCAATCATTGATCTTCTGTGCGTTGAAATTCTTTTGGAGGCTGGAAGTGGGAAATATGCTACAACTTGACATCTGTTTCTAACTAGCCATAGGCTTTGGGTTTAGGAGACCTGCTAAAAAAACCCAACAACCTGTTACTTTAAAATAGCCTTGCTTTAGATGGTCTTCCTGAATGTGGAGGTCATGCTGTGACTTTCCTCTTGTGTCCTACAGAGGCCTAGAAGAAGGTGGCATCACAGGCATCCCTCCGTGAAGAGTCTTTTTGTTTGTTTGTTTTTCCAGGTCCTGTGCCAGTTCTTTCTGCATTTTTACTGTGCTGTCTGCTTTCTACAGCCCGAGTAAGCAAGACTTATTTGGTTGTAGGTTGTGAGCAGTGCACAGGAATCTGGAAATTCATTTCATCATGAAACCATGGGGTTTGATGGATTAATATTTTTTTATTTGAGTTTGTACTGTATTGCTTTTATTTATGTTTGGCATTTCCAGAAGTTTGGAGGTGATAGAAGTTAGCTGACAATAGATCAACATCTAATTAAAACAGAAGGAGAGTGTGAGAACAGTCAAGGGCTTCACAGTGGAATTCAGGCAACGATTGACTGCCTTAGTTCAAGATTTATGGTTTGGGGTTTTTTCCAGCTACGTAATGTTATTTTTTTCCGTAATGAGCAGATAAAGCCTTTGTAAAGTGGGCTGCACTGGATACTAAGAAATCCTATACTCTGGGAAAGAGACTGTGGAGAGAATAATGGGACTAGGGCACAGGACTAGGCATGGTACAAACACCACGCTATTTAATGCAGAGAAAGGAGTTAGCAGACCAGCTCCACTGTCCCTTGCCTGTTATCTTAATATGCACTACAGTAGTCCCCAATCTGCAGCTTTCTAGACTTTTCTCCATCAGCTTTTCTACATGAATCCATGCACCAAACCCTGGGGCTTCATTTATGTATGTGTAAATACGCATCGCACACCTGTGCCAGGTAAGCGAAGCAAGTTAGCATTGAATCTGCTGCAGTTGAGCCTAGGCGAGCACTGCGAGTTGCTGGCTGCCTCGCAGATTCCTGTGACCGTGGACTTGCTGGCAGGGTCCGCAGGGCCAGAGGCAGGTTTTAGTGGGTGTTGGTCTGGGCTGAACACCCAGAGCTCTGGAGGCTTGTAGCCAGTGCCTGAGTAAGGCTCACGAGCCCCGCTGGCATTATTGGTTCATTTGTGCTACACAAATGATGCCATATTTTTTTTCTCAGAGAAGCTGTCGCATCCTCATAAACTTGCCTTTCACACCTTATGACCTAAATTGTGGAAGAAAGTCCCAAATGGGAAGGGAAAACTTCCCTTTTTAGCATAGGATGGAACTACAAATGTGACCAAACAGTCCCACACAGGAAAGAATCCCGTGATATCCTTGCTTGTTTGAGTTGTTAGCCAGTTATTAATCATGTTTTCGATGTGTGCCAGGAGAGAGATAAAGAGGCATACTTATGCTGAGGATCTGGCAATATAAAGATAACACAGCTCCTAAACAATCAGAAATAAACAGTAAAATGTAGACACAGGCCACAATGGCCACTCCCTACTTTTATGGGGGCTTTTTGTCATTTGCCTGGCTTTACTAAGAAGACATGTTGATACTGAGATCGAGACTGAAGGTATATGCTCAGTGCAGTGTCCAAGGACTTAACTGCAAGTTCTAATTACTCCTTTCTTAAGTTCTTACTAGCTTTTTTCTTAATGGCAGTGTTTAAGAGCTGAGAAGTCTCAGGGCCATACAATGAAGGAGGGAGCTATCAGCAGAGTTGGCTGGTGAAACCTCAGCACTTTCTTGACCCAGAATCAGCTGAGCAATTAGCAAAGAAGTTTGTTACATTCGGTACTACTGAGGACTCCCTCAAGATTTGCCATTGTGTCTTTTTCCCATTGCCGCTCATCGCAAAGATCTTCATTATCCCTGCCTTGTGACACCAAGTCGGCCTTTGTCTCTCTGTCTCTCTGAAATTACTCTTAAAGTTTGCAGTGAAAGGAGCTTTGAGCAGATCCAAGCCTCCAACTGGGATAAGGAGAAGCAGTATCTGTGTTTGGATGTGTTGTTATTAGCGGTGTCTTTATGTGATTAACCTGTCATTTTGCTATCTTGTGTTTGCTGCCTCCATCCAGGTTATTTTTAGCTAGTTTAAAGTTTTATAAGTAACAGGCTGTGCTTTGATCAGAGGCCCGTACTAAGTTACAAGTCCTCAGTTCCTTCTCACTGTGCAAATATTTGTCTTGCCAGTGTGGGAGCTACTTCTATTTTGTCTTCAGGTGAGGAACAAAACAGACATCTATCTGTCTTCTACTTCTTTTTTATTTTAATCAAGATGTGCCTTTTTGCAGCATAGGTTTGAAGATACGTCGCTGCCTTGCTTGCCTTGCTTGGCTGCTTTCAAAGTAGGTACAAAAGAATCAGTCACTGTCTTGGCAGTACTACAGGACAGGGTTAGCTTCACAAGTCAATTGATTCCTTCCCCCCCACCCCTTCTCTTCATCTGTACATTACTGACCTGCAGCAATTAGCACAAAACAGGCAGTAGCAGGGATGTAGGGTGGGAGAGAGGGTGTGTGTATTTGGCTGGCAGTTGTCACAAACCCTTGTTCTTTCTCCCAGGGTCCCTGGCAGTGTCAGTAGCTGATATGACTGCGCCTGTGGTGGGTTCCTCTGGAGGAGTGTATGCTCTTGTCTCAGCTCACTTGGCAAATATAGTCATGGTGAGTACCAGAATGACTGTCAAACCTCTTCGGAAGTGAGCCAGATCTGGTGGCCTAAAGGGATTGCAAATAGAATCATAGAATCATTAAGGCTAGAAAAGACCTCTAAGATCATCAAGTCCAACTGTCAACCCAACACCACCATTCCTACTAAACCATATCCCAAAGTGCCACATCTACACGTTTTTTGAACACCTCCAGGGATAGTGACTCAACCACCTCCCTGGGCAGCCTGTTCCAATGCCTGACCACTCTTTCAGTAAAGAAATTTTTCCTAATATCAGATCTAAACCTCCCCTGACGCAACTTGAGGCCATTGCCTCTCATCCTATCGCTAGTTACTTGGGATAAAGACCAACACCTGCCTCACTACAACCTCCTTTTGGGTAGCTGTAGAGAGCAATAAGGTTCCCCCTCAGCCTCCTCTTCTCCAGACTAAACAGCCCCAGCTTCCTCAGCTGCTCCTCACAGGACTTGTTCTCTAGACCCCTCACCAGCCTCGTTGCCCTTCTCTGGACACGCTCCAGCCCCTCAATGTCCTTCTTGCAGTGAGGGGCCCAAAACTGAACACAGTACTCGAGGTGTGGCCTCACCAGTACCGAGTGCAGGGGCACGATCCCCTCCCTACTCCTGCTGGCCACACTATTCCTGGTACAAGCCAGGATGTCATTGGCCTTCTTGGCCACCTGGGCACGCTGCTGGCTCCTGTTCAGCTGGCTGTCGACCAGCACCCCAAGATCCTTTTCTGCCAGGCAGCTTTCCAGCCACTCCTCCCCAAGCCTGTAGCACTGCATGGGATTGTTGTGACCCAAGTGCAGGACCCGGCATTTGGCCTTGTTGAACCTCATACAGTTGGCCTCGGCCCATCGATCCAGCCTGTCCAGATCCCTCTGCAGAGCCTTACTATCCTCAAGCAGATCAACACTCCTCTCCAGTTTGGTGTCACCTGCAGACTTACTGAGGGAGCACTCAATCCCCTCATCCAGATCATTGATAAAGAAGTTAAACAAGACCAGACCTAAAACTGAGCCCTGGGGCATCACTCATGACCGGCCGCCAGCTGGATTTGACTCCATTCATCACCACTCTCTGGGCTTGGCCATTCAGCCAGTTCTTTATCCAGCGAAGAGTACACCCATCCAAACCCTGGGCAGCTAGTTTCTCCAGGAGGATGCTGTGGGGAACAGTGTCAAAGGCCTTACTAAAGTCCAAGTAGGCAACATCCACAGCCTTTCCCTCATCCACTAGGCGGGTCACCTGGTCATAGAAGGAGATCAGGTTGGTAAAGCAGGCCTGAGCCAGCTGTTGGTCATTCAGAGCTTGCCCCAGTTGAGAGTCTTGTCTCAGTGGTGTGGTCCTGGCATGGAAATGTTACCCTGCAGTTGGTGGCTTGGTATCCTGATGACTGGAAGCTTGCCGGGAGAAGCCAAAGATGCTGGTAATCCAAGGCTTGTCAGATTGTCCAGACGATCAGCTCTCCTTGCGAGGACTGACAAATGTTTGGAAAAGTTGCTGACTGGCTCTGCAGAAGTTGCAGATTTGTTTCTGTCTGCATGCACTGTGTAATCTTAGAGGGTACCTAAGGAAATTCAGTATTTGGTGGATTTGTGTGCAGAATATCCCTCATCTCCATTTGTAAAACCCAGACTGAAGCTGAACCCTGGGCGTACTAGTAATGCATCTTTTTGCAATTTCACCTGATGAAGTACTTTACAAAGGTCAGTAATACCAGCAGCGTCATTCTGCTAAGACCTAGAAACAGGAGCTCATCTGAGATCCTCAGCTAGGTGGTGGCAAAGCCCAGCAGATCTGCCTGTGTGACTCCCAAGCTTACTGCTGGGCAAAAATGGCTTTGTTGAGAGAGCTGATTTTGCTGAGATTAGGATTTGTGTGTGGTGGTACAGGGCTGTATGTCTGTCCTGTACCAGCAATGTCAGAGCAGAATAACCATAAAAACGATGGTAATGCAGCTTCCCCTGGGATCTGAGTGGGAAGATAATGCGTGTCAGCTGCAGTGGACACAGAAGGTCTGTTATGTGGGTGCTGGAAAACATGTGTGTGTGTGTGGTGGTCCTTGTGTCAAGCCTAAAAGGAAACCTTATATTTAATGCTTGTATGCAGTCAAGTCAGCAGGCGTGGGCTGCGACCCACAACGATGCTGCTCCAGGCAGCCTTTGTAGCAGCTGGGACCAGGGGAAGTGAGTGCTTTCCTGAGCAGAGTAGGTCTACTTTGCTGCCTTCAAGCTTTTGGGAGCATGAATGAGCTGGGGGCTGTTGCCAAATTAGGACAGTCTGAGTGGCTGGCAGAGAAATCAGGGAGTGGAGGAGAGGGGCCACCCCTATACCAGAGGGTTTCTACTGGCGAAATGCCTCCTTATGTACAGTTATTTTCAGTATGATTTGTGTTCCCTGACGCTGGGCCAACTGAAGCAGGAGGGAGTTTCTTCCATCTCGCAGGGTGGTCATGCAGACACAAGGTGTCTTTACACTGAGATTCGCAGGGTCAGAGGGTGACATTGGAGGAACTTGTGGTTTGCTTTAGAGGAACAGGCTCTGCCAGAGGTGTGTGGAGACTCTTCACCAGATACCTTCCCAGACTTCTTAAAACACTGCAGAGTGACCTGTCATTTCACTACTCATTGGTGTCCTCCAAATCTATTTAGTAATTGCTACCTTAGCATCTATATTTCTCCACTATCCGCTGCCTCTTTTCTTGTCTGAAATTTACTGCCTTTCCCTTTTTGGTGGAGTTTTCTTGCTTTTCTTTCCCCCCTCTTTTCTCTCTCTGCTCACTTAATATCTGGCTATGATGCTAAAAGACATGCTGGACACTTGCTGGGAAAGCACGCAGTCTTGCACAGGTGCTTTGAGTGTGCTGGGAAGAGGAGGGACCGTTGCGGGGAGGGTCTGTTGAATCTTCTGCGCCCTTGTGCCTCCTGGTAACCGAAGGAAATGAAAACATTCCTGCTTGTAAAAATAAATATTCTTGGAATTAAATACATAAAATAACCAACAGGGAAAAGCAATAAAGCATGTCACCCTAAGAAAAGAGGGAGGGGAGGAATTCGAAACAGCTACATGGAAATGAAAACTGAAGGAAGCAGCACAGTGTTAATCAGCATGAGTTCAGAGCCTTCTGACTGGGTTAGATGTCTCTGCTGAGAGAGCAAATGAGTTACTTCTTTTGTAGAGATTACATTTTTGCAGTCACAGAAGTGATTTATGGACACATCCCACATAAAACTTGAATATAAGTCATATGTATTGCAGAATATTTCTTCAGCAGGCTGATAAGTCACTGGGTGCCATTATAGTTAGGCTGAAAAGTTTACAAGTTGGTTTGTTTCATTTTTTTTGTTCCTTCAGTGTGATGAACAGGGAGTTTGTTGTAAGAAACCTGGCTAGCTTGGTATCTCATACTGCTTTCATTAGTCAATAATAATAATAATAGTGTTGTCATACATCTGAGTTCCTCAGAACATGATCTCTTTTTCTGCTTGGAAATTTTGTGCAAGTGGAAACGGAGGAATTTAAACATTTCTCCCAGGTTTCTGACTATAATTCAGAGATTCTTATTCCGTTATATTGATTAATGACCGAGCCTGAAGAAAGAGCAGGCCAAATCCAGGCTTCTTTCTGTACTGTTTCCTTGGTATGCTTTAATCGAGGTCTTTATTTTTTGTGTGTGCTCTGCAGAAGATCTGAGTTGCAGAATTTCAGGGAGCCTGAAGTACAGGCAGTAACACTGGGAAAGTGCAGTAGGGCTTGAATGCACTGAGAAATTGTGTGATGGGTGACAGTGTTGGGCTTCCAAGTGAATAATGATGAGCTGTGCAATGTTAACCAGAATGACGCTTGTGTTGAATGCTAGGTACTACTTAACATAAGTTTATTTGATGTGGCCGAATACAGCAGGGTTGCACAGGGTGGGTAAATTCACATATTTTCAGGAGTCAGAATTTAAGGTGAAACATCATACTAACGTGTTAAAAATTAGTCTGTCTGAAGAACGGAGAATGGCAAGGCCAGCCAAGGACCATGCCACACCAGCTGGATCTCGGGCAAGGAAAGTCAGTAAGACTGCCAGGTAAAGAAGTTGTGGACTGTCCATAACTTGGACATGTCTCTAATTTATCCTTTATGGTTATATTCTCTGGGATTGACAGGCCTGTGTTTGGAGTGCTGAGTGGAGAGTTCACAGCCAGGTGGCAAAGGCAATGAAAAGGGTTTGTTTCAAGGGATGGTCGTCCTTGATGCTCTTCCAGTGCAGATCTGAATGTCAAATCCCTCCAGGTCTGTATGCAGCATCACTTTGTTTTCCTTGTGTCTTTTCCAGAACTGGTCAGGAATGAAGTGCCAATTCAAACTGCTGCGCATGGCTGTTGCCTTGATCTGTAGTAAGTATCATGCAATACTTGGCGCACATGCAATCTTGTTTTGTTTGTCCTTGTCATAAGAGCTCGTGCTGATTCAGAGAGTTTTGACTTTGCAGCAGTTTAGCAATTTTGGTAGGAGCTTGCAACTGGACCTTTTTGCAGCAGAAACCGCATCACTCTCAAATGCAGATTTTGGCTTTCAGCACAAGTATTTGTAAATGGGAATTTGTTGTTAGCCAGCATCTGTAGCTTGTGGCATTTATGAAGACCTGGGACTTAAACGTCTCATCTTTGAATTAGCAAACAAGCAATGCTTTCGTAATGATAATGCTTAGGTTTCCTAGAGCACTTCCTATATGGGATGGCAACAGCATTATACACGCGTTAATGAATTATCTTCCAGCCATATCCTTAGGATGGCACGACAAGGGAAACTAGGCCGTGTATTCATCACAGAAAATTGTCTTCAAAGTCTGACTCTTTTTTATGGTTCTGGTATGAATTTTGGAAGGTGAATATTCCCCCACCTGTCTGCACTCCCATGAACCCAAACCACTTACCAGCCACTGAGGAGACCTCATGCCTGGGCCCTCTAAGCCTTACATAGCCATGGCTTCCCCACTTCCCTACGCTCACCGTACAAGGCAGTTTCTCCCTCTCAGTCTCTCCAGGGATGCAGCGCTGCCTGCAATATGGACTTAAGAAGGAATAGACCTAGACAATTCATATTGTTTTCGTGCTTTGTTCCAGTGAGCTTTGAATTTGGAAGAGCGGTATGGCTGCGATTCCACCCCTCCGCTTACCCACCATGCCCACACCCCAGCTTCATGGCTCACCTGGGAGGGGTGATGGTTGGAATCACCCTTGGTGTCATCATCCTGAGGAACTATGAGCAGAGACTCCAAGATCAGACTTTATGGTGGATCTTCCTTTCTATTTATGTAATTTTTGTCATGTTTGCCATCTTCTGGAACATTTTTGCCTACAGCCTGTTGGATCTAAAGCTACCTCCCCCTCCTTGAAAACATGGGACAGAAAACTTGAGAGCGGAAGTCATCTGTCAGCTATGTTAAATGAATGAAGATGGAGGATCTATTTTTATATTTAACTTAGGGGAGGATGATTCTTTTGAACACAAGTGTGTGCTGGAGGAGATGCTTAAGGATCTCTCGAAAGAATGGGCTGATCAGTTTGTTCAAAAACCTAGCAAGTGCTGTAACGCTGGCTGGCTGGACCCTGCAGTTTCTCCACTGCCAGGGCTCCCGCTGGGCAGCTTGTACCTGGGCACTTACCACTTGGTTTGTTAGCACACGTCAATGTTTTGTATGAGATATTTGTATTTTCCAGGTCAGTGCTGGAATTATGTCCAGTTGTTGAATGAATCTCCTCAATGTTACTGAACACTAAAAGGGAATAAGAGCAGACATTTACTAATTAGAGACTTGCATGGTACTCGCAAGGCAGCTTGGGTTTGGTTTCTACGGACACATCTGACTGTTCAGCCATACCAGTGCCACTGTCTAATTACTTGAATGGTTCCTAAGATATTTTAGCCTATGGTGAAGCCTGTCTTATGCACCTTTCAAAGGAATCAGCAGAACTTGATCACCCAAAGTGATGGAGACTGGTCTTCAACTACAGGTCAAATAAAATTGCACTATAAACCTTGGGAACTCTTAGACTGTTGTGGACACCCAGGAAGAGGTGACTTTTACCATGCATGTTCGACTTGATTTTAATTTTTTTTTTTCTCCCCAGCCTGCTGTGGCTAGAGGGTGTGACTGGGATTTCTTTTTCTGAGGGATGGAGAAAAGGAGGGCAAATGTTCTACTGCATTTTTATGAGCTGACAATCAGGTGCTGTTTCTTCTTACTTTGTTTCTGGACATGTTAATCTAACGCCTGGTCTGCAGTGAGCTCCTAGCAAGGATCTCAACTCTTCCAACAGGTTTTTACTAGAAAAGTGGGACCAGGATCACCTACCGCAGCGCAGGATGGGAACTAGCCAGTCTTTACAGCCATACAGTCCGTCTGGGGCCAAATCTGTCCACTGAAGTCAGTGGAGTTAAATCAGGATGTGCGTAGCACTGGTTTCCCATGGAAGCGTAAAGAGTGTTACAGCGATCATTGTGAAACTGAGAAAACTGTTTTCAAAGTGACTGCTAAATTTTGAGGATGCCTCTCCCTGAGGCAATGGACGTTCAAGGGCTCCAAGCAACACTTCGTTGCAATGAGGCCTTTTTCTTGAACATTGGCCAACCCAGGTTTTAGCAGTCTGTAACTGGTCAGTAGCACAGTCCGTACAGCTGCCTGCGCGGACCTGGGGACCAGGCTGGAACATCCGTAGCACAAGCAGTGCTTATAAGTACACTTTTCTGTAAGGTGCTGCTGTTATTTTGCTTCTCACATTAGAGAGCTGCCAAACTCCAGTCCAAGAATGTGAATGCCCTCCTTTTCTCTCCCCTTTACCCACCTAGTTTGATGGCCTGGATAAAGCAGCCGTAGGAGTCACTCTAGACTATCTCCTTTCTTTCTTTTTTCTGTTTGCATACTGCTGCCCAGGCACCAGCCACCAGCGCCTTCCACAGCACATCTCACAGGCACTGCAGCAGTTGTGTTTGCTCTGGAGCAAAATGTCTCGGTATCGTGGGCTTCATTGTCTCAGCTGTGTAGTCGGTGCTGCCAGATGATACCACAAACTAGTAGGAGTCTCTCTTTCTAGAGGGCACATTCACAAGTGCTTATCGGCTGCCCCCTTCTTTGCCTCTTATGGGAAAACTCTCGTTGGAAGGGTGAAGTTCTGCTCCCACAGTATGCACTAGTAAAACTCCTGTTACCTCAAGGAAAGGGAGGGGGGAGAAAATAAGTATTTCTACAGCCTGGAATAAGCCTTACCTGCGAAAGAAACAATTTTTGCCACCTTTGTGCACAGGAATGATATCTTTGAGAGCAGCCACACCTTGGTTGTTCTGCATGACTAGTACGTTGCTCATGGGCCCTCAGATCAAGGAACTAGAGGAAGGGATAAAGATCAGAGCTCTGTTCATTTTGGAGAAGGGCATTGGTTCCCCGTGCCATTTTACCTCTGCAGTTTGGGTCCAGATCAAAGCAGTCGTGAGAGTTTGCATGCATCGTTTCAGGTCAGGAGCTGGCCACTGAGTTTTGTAGCGGTGGAGATCATCTCCCTGGGGAGCAGCAGGAGAGCAGGGAGCTAGGAGAGTGCTGGCAGAAGCATGGTTAACACGTAAGGAGGACGTTCCTTTCCTCACCTATTGCTAAGCCTTTCTGATTATAGATGCCTTTAAATCAGAGGTGAGCAGAAATGGGAGTTACCCTGGAAGTTTTAGGAAAACTTTGAAAATTTTTGTAGAAAATTTCAGTCACAACAAACCCCAGATTATTTTGCCTATAACTTACCAGAGTATAGTATGCACTACTGACTTTTATTTTTGCTTTCTCAACTGAAAGCTGCTTAATGTCTATTAGTTTCTCCTCAGGAAAGATTTCTGTGCTTGCCAGTGATGTGCTCTGGGGTGAAGCAGCAAGCTGTAAGTTTAAGGGCCACCAGTTTCTTCATCAGCCTGACCATGGCCTACATATGCTTCCCTCTGCTCAGGAATAGAAGGGAGCTGAACAGAGTAATCCAGGCACCCTTCTTTGGTCCCTTATCCATAGATAAACATAGTTTACATGAACTCATTGAAAACGGCTCTGAGGTTGAGCTTATGACTTGTTCTTTTAAACTGTTGTTCATCTTTCTGACTTCCACACTGTGTCCCCATGCCCTGTCTGAGCAAGTCTACAAGCAACCCTGGGGATCAGAAAGGCCAGAATTTAAAGCAGTGCTAGATTTATTGTGGGTGAAGAAATGAAACCTACTCACATTTGTGCTCGTCGCAGCTGATAGCTCTTCCCATGCATAGAGCAGGTGGTACACAGAGCCTGTTTGTTCATGGAGTCAGGAGCAGTACAAAGTGCTTAAGCTTTTGTAATTATTTTTTTCATCATGAAAATTACCCTGTGAAAACTTATGTTTTTACAGAGTATCAGGAAACCCACTTATGTTGTTTTCTGATGCACCCAAGAGTGCCACAGTGCTGCAGCACCAGAGAGCTAATAGCAGACGGGCTTTTCTTTTACCTCCAGATGTCCTTGAAGCTGCTGGCTTGTGTTGGAGGTGTAATATTCTCCATCCTGCTCATTTGTGGTTCCACCTTGTCACAGTCAGCAAACATGTTCCTGAAGGAGCCATCCACAGAGGGACTGGTTTTGGTGATTGTTTTGGTTTTATTTCAGCTGCTGCCAGGATTTTACATCAGTCGGATAAAATGTGAATCTCTTAAATCTTACAGACGCACAACGCTAGAGCGAAAGGCAGGACTGTTACCAATGCACAGGTTGAACAGTTAGGGGAAGCTATTTTATGCTTATGTCCTTGAGTGAGGACACAGCAGCCGGGGGGAAAAAAATGCCATTTCTGTGCTGGAGTTCTGATTTAGTAAGTATATTGCAGCACTGGTCCTGTGAGGATGGGTATGGGGAGTGGTGCTGCGGAGTGGGAGAGCCTGGGGTGCTGGTTGTAGAGCTCCTTCAGGGACATCTGCCGGCAGCACGGCGAGTGCCCAGACGGGGTGAGCCTCTTGCTGACCCTCGTCCCGGAGGAGAGATGGGAGAAGGGCTCAGCCAGCTGTGGCTGAAGATGGAGGAGGAGAGCCAAGTAGATCAAAGTCCACGGGGCTTGCAAATTGCACCTTTTATTCCTAAATGCTTGGAGGCAGGTAGAGATTAATTTTGCACACCTCGGTGGTAATATAGGAAGGAGGAGGGGGAGGGTTGTCATGGAGTGATGGGAGAGGAGGTTACCAGAAACAAGCTCCGAGTAAGGTGTAGAGGGGTCGTAAAAATGCTGATGAATTTACTTTTGCTGAGTTCTTAAGACAACATCTCATGTCACTTTTTCCCTATCAGTTGATGAGGGATTTTAGCACTTAATGTGGCACGTTGTGATTCTTCACTACGTGCTCCTCTAGCAGTATTTTATCAATGGAGAAGGGGAGGGCCAGAGAAATTGTCATTACCTGAGGCTGCTGGACTAGAAGTATAGCTCAGGGATTCTGTTTCCCAAGACCTTGTTCCTTCTGATGGACTGTGCTGCCCGTATGTTTGAAATCAGGTTAGATCAATTTGAACTGGGGTACGAAGGATGGAATCTGACACGTTTAGAGCTGGTACTGAAATAACAGCTATCTGCTGACCTTACAAGACAGCTGCTGTTTTGTGCCAATATTTAGTCTCACAGCATCGTGGGTGGGACTTTCACACATACTTCAGTGAATAAAGAGCTCAAAGTCTATCTGTTTACATAGATTCAAGCTCAGCTCAATTGCTTTGGAAACCCCATCCACTGGCTGTACCCAAACTGGAACTGGAGAATGTGGATGCAGTTGAACACCAGCAACCTCTGGAGGCAAACTGGGATCCAGAGAACAAAGGCCAGCACCTCTGGGGTTTTAGCCTCTTTGAATTTTGCTGCTGTTCCGTGTCTGTTATAGTAGCGGCTGCTCTACAGTGCTCTGTGACACGACTCAAAAATTCCTGCTGCAATCACTGATGCGAAGAGCTGGTTATAAAGGAAAACAGTGCTTTTTGCAGCTCTATAAAGAAAGAATCGCACGTAAGACAGAAACCAGGCTTGTTTAAAGGTAAATGTATTTTTAATGTCACCATTAATCACTGCCTTTTAATTGGAAAAAGCTTTCTAATGAGGTATTTCTGAAACGCCAGTAGTAGTACAGAAAATTTGTGTTTCAGGGTACTTTGCAACACAGAGCACAAAATATTCCCTAGGCCTGGTTTAAGTAGAAGTACCTTTATTTCCAGTGAGCTTAATAGATGCGTTAGTCGCTGACTGTCTCCTGACTCCCCCACAGTGTCTGTTTAGTTTGCAAATAAAGCTAGATTTATGCAGCTTTTCTTTCGCTTATGCTACTCATGCTAACAACACGTCCAAGTGTTAAACACAAAGCACTAAACAATGTAATTTCCTGCCTTAAAATGCTGAACAAATGATACTTTCCCGTAAAGGGCTAGTAAAACAAAATGATATTTGCAAGGTAAGACTCTATGGTACGTTTCCAAATATTTTTGTATTGTGTACATTCTGTATATTTTTGTTGTAATGATATTATTTGAGCGCAGAATCCATTAAATTTTTTTGTTGGTGGGTTTTTTTGGTTTTCTGTTTGTTTTTTTTTCTTAATAAAATTGAGCTGTTCTACATCACATGCCAAAAAACAACCAAGAAAAAAACATTCAAAGACAGTTTTATAAGTTTGTCTGAAGTTAAGATAGTATTTGACAAAAGAGCAATTGGTTTTGAGCTCTGTCATGTAATCTTTTAATAATGATGTTGATAACTCATTTTTAGTCTCCCTAGAAGTGTCTGCCTAAAAGATGAAGGGGAGAGTGAACTGCTGCTTTATTTCTTCGTTTTCCCTATTTCTTTATCCATAACGAGGATGCAGAACCAGCGTGGGACTTGTATTAAAATTCAGGTCTTGTCCCACTATTTGACAGCTGATGCCTCAGTGCAGTAGTGACCTCAGAACTGTGGGGACGTTGACAACCAAGTACATTAGACTGTTTTAAAATTTTTTATTGGGAAGGAGGGCTGTTCTCTTTTTGACATCAGTCTCTACTGAATGTCTTAAAATCTCAGAGCCAACACATTCTTGTCTCTTGAATTAATAGTGGGAACAACATATCCAAGGAGTTCTGCAGCAAACCTCCAACTGATTTAGTAATTTTGAGATAACTAAAATAAAAATCCTTCCACCAGCGTGGAAGGGGGAGGCTTATTTTGAAAAATATTTTGTGTTTTTTTTGGGAAAGATTGGGTTAAAGTGTAACTTCAAGAGATGAAGATGTAACTAGCAGCAGTTCCTGTCAGATTCGTTACTCCTCAGGGGAGGCAGAGCGCTGCTACCTTATGTGGGACTCGGCTCTTGCTCTAAGTTTTCTGCACTCACCTGAACTTTCAGAGACTCTTGAATCTTTAGCTGAGGACTTCCAGCAAGAAGGTAAGGTGGGTTTTGTCCATTAATAGAGGAACTGTTACTGTCTGCTAGCACCATGCCTTTTTCTTGCTGGCTAAAATAATTTTAGAAAGGCAAACAAACTGAAGGACAGAAATATTGTCAATTCCAGCATATCTGTCGCAGAGAAGGAGCCAAAAGCTGGCAGTCTTGATCCTCAGCCTTGATCACACAAACTCGTAAAATTCATTATCATTTTATTCCTATAGCTCCAATCACGTTCTGTGTAGTAAGCATTACTCATAAGTGTTGGAAAGAGAAATACTAATTGGTTTATATGCTATTTCTCCCAGGGGTAAAGAGGGGGGAAGCACCAAAAACCAAAGCAGACCCTGATCTTTCAAACTGCAAGAGGTCTGTAGCAGTGGAATCTAAACTTGCACTTTTAACATAGGATTTTGTGTTTGGTTGGTTTTGGGTTTCTGTGTTTTGGGGAATTTGTTGGTACATTTGTTTGTTTTGGTGAGTTCTCTCTCCCCCAAAGAGTTTAAAATCAGACCCTACAGTAAAAATCTTTCAGGTTTGCAAATTGAGTGCACATCTCAGCATCTTCTGACCTTTTGTGTGTTTCCTCCTGAGCTTTGAATAGCTGATTGCTGGAGGAAGTTGTGTGTAATACTCTCCAGGCATTCATGCAGCTAAACCAGATGCTTCTGCATTATTTATTATGCCTTTGTATAATTTCCTTTAGTTTTGGTTTTTTAAAATAGAATTTATAACAAGAGATGCCAGTAAAACCTGCAAATTAATGAACTACCAGGGTGTATTTCAATGCATGTGCATGTGTGCTTGTGAGCATCTTTAATAGTTGGGTAACTGAATGGCAAAGTCACCTCAACGCTGGCAGAAGCAGAGATGTTGTTACAACAAAGGCTGCAGAAAGCAGGAGGTTGTGTTTTTCATAATGCCAGTCTCCTTCAGCGCTGGGAAAATCCAGGAAAAGGAACTTGCAACAGAAAAAGCTGTGACTGAAGCTGTCCACAGGTAACAGATTCAGGGGGAGCGATGCTGAATGATGCATTAGCTTGGAGAGGAGAGGCCCCAACAGGGCGAAGTGAAGTTTTGCAGTTAAGATTAAAAATATCTGGATTTTGAAGATTCATTTGTGATAATTTACCTAGCAAACAAACCAAAAATCTTATTTAAATGAGTGTAGTACAGGTCGCAGGCTAACAGGGTAACCGCATTATATGGGACCTCAGAGTCCAACCTCCTGCTGAAAGCAGGGTCAGCTAAGAGGTGATGCAGGTTCTTCAGCACTTCAGCCAGTGTGTTCTTGAAAACTTCCAGGGATGAAGACTGAGCAAAGCAATTGTGGTTGTGCTTCAGGAAAAGTTTATCACCACCACCAGCATTGCTGCGCCTGGGACTGAACTGCTCTTTGTAACTTGGTCCCGACTCTCCACCTGGCTGCAGGCACAAGGAGCAGGACAAGTGCAACGATTTCTTACGCTCCCACCAGATCACAGCTACCTGTTCTACACATCCAACGTCTTTTTTTCCTTGTAGCTCTGAGCTCTGCCCTGCCTCATCAGGCAAAATACTAAACGATCAGTGCTCCAACATATTTAAAAATGTACAAGAGCAACAGAAAATGACATGCTTTATTGAGTGGCGCTGCTTTACTCACTCGTGAATAACATATTCTGAAGGAAAACAGGGTCACCTCTCAGAGCTCCTGCAAATAAGAGAATAAGAGATTTGTTTTCTTCCAAACTACTTTTATTTTCTCCTCTGACCTGCCCATACGTTACATGTCACCTCGGCTGTCAATATGGCACTTGCAGACAGCTCCTCTGTGCTGTGTGAATAAAGGGGTTTTAACAGGAGACATCACAGACAACGCTCATTTGTAATTTAATGTAGGCACACTATGAAGGATTTGAATGTATTTTACTGTAAACCTTATTACAGGTTCAACACAGTGGTGACACAGGAAGGCATTCAGCTTTTATCATCACACTACACAGCACTGGCAGAACAAAGTCAAACTTAACAGCATTAGTAGGACATTAGTTTCAGGGAGAGTTGTTCAAATGCCTGACATCAGGCGTTCAATCCCCCTCTGCTGCAAAGGAAAGCCACAGGAAGTGTTGTTTATATCAGGTTTGCAGAAATAGTCCTTGTTTACACGGCTCCTCAGAGGCCTCGTGAGTTTTGATTCCAGCTCTAGCCAAAGATTTGCTTCAAGTATTCTGCTACCTAAATGCCCTGTGATGTGGGTAAGAATTCATTGCTGAAATACAATGAAATGTTTTGAAGTCTGAATAATTAACTTGGGAACTTTTTTCCTTTAATTTCTGAAGAAGTTTCTATTAAAGTTAGTATTTAACCGGTAAAATTTTCAGGTTTAATTCTCCACAGTTGAAAAACATATGATTATTTACAGTTACGCAAAATGGCTACTGAGAACATGCAAAGAAGGTCTTGATCACAACGCAAACTAATGACAAACAGGATTCATCAAACAGCCCGGGAATTCAATGCGTCTGCCCAGTGTATGTGTGCGCACATGCAAGCACACACAAACTGATGCCTAAAACTCTAATCAGTCCGAAGGCAGTTCTCTTTTGCACCAATTAACAAGCTGTTTAACTAGTAACAAGAGAGTAAACTGCCAGTTTGAAGGTAGAATGTGGAAACTAGCTGGAGATTTGTTAACTATGTTCTCTTATATAAACAAATCTGATTAATTCATTTACCATGATTTATCCAGATGTTTATGCTTCTTTATATAGTAAAACAAAAGTAACCAGATCTTAATGATTAGACATGATAATTTTAAAAAGACTTAAAATATTTAAAACACTGAAATGCTTGCCAGGTAAGGGATTTGGGTCAGGGTTTTTTTGTGCAATGACTAAAAAACAAATGTCATGATTTCCTCAGAAGAGGAGCAAGCCACTTGGAGAATCTGGTAAGCACTCAAAACTACGCAGGAGTTTGTATCACCTGATACTGACACATTAAAAAAGGCTCATATTGCTTTATCTATAAAAGAGAAAAGGCAGGTGAAACTGCAACTTAAGTTTGACTTCGGTGGTACTTTTAAATATAGATTTAAAATCCTGCAATAGTGAAACTACGCTGCACAGAAGAAAATAATTATTTATACAATACTCTCAAATGAGTATAGAATAATTAAGATAATTTTAAGCCACTGATGTTTCTCTCATGAATTCCTCAAGGACAGTCACTACGTTTCTGGCTTCTGGCATTTCTGCATGTTCAACTTTAACAATCTTCAGCAGGATGTCTCCACTGCCACAGTTCTTTAGAAACATGTAACACTTGAACAAGGCGTAGTGGTTCATTTCAGCCTGGCGGATAAACCTCTTCAGGTTGTTAATGTCTTGTATAGCCTGGGAAAAGAGTAACAGAGCATTTTCTTATCCTTCTACATGGAAAGAAAACACACTATCGTGTGGAAAAGTGAAGGAAGAATAGCAGGAGAAGCAAAAGCATTTCCAATAGGAATTTCGTATTACTACTCAAGAGTAAGAATTGAGTACTGTCTTTGATGCATGTTACCACTGTTCTTGTAACAATGCAAAAATGTGTGGACACCACAACTTGGTAATGCCCAAACTTCTATCAAGAGTTCTCTTCTGTCATGACAGATCACCTAAGGAGTGTTAACTACTGAATCCACGTTACCCAATTACACGATACTGTGTGTGCACAGCTCAAGTAACAGCATTTTAAAGGGGGGGG
>Ga0065711_1008603_pt1 | contig 18424 bp, 12 predicted proteins | sample Hoacrofraction12_FD_59098 | JGI IMG/M metagenome (GOLD analysis project Ga0065711, IMG submission 59098) | Hoatzin crop microbial communities from Cojedes, Venezuela - Epithelial fraction 12 v2 (version 2) | ecosystem: Host-associated > Birds > Digestive system > Esophagus > Crop | place...
GGGGAATCATTATTTTTATAGCACATAATCAAACACTTACAAATATGTTTCACCGGAGGAAGGGGAGGGTAGGAATGTGCATTTCCTCTTTCCTTTTCAATAGCCGATGCCCGGAGGCCATCAGTGTGGTCACTACAGACAATCTGCACAAGTCATTCCTAAACCAAAAGGAGGGATTTAAAAACAAACGAAAAGGGAGAACCCCTGCAACAAGGGCGGGCAACAGTTCCAGGTTCACGTTTAAACAAAACTCAGCATCTGAATACGGGGTGAGGAAACAAACTTTGTTTTTACAATATAAATAGTATTTTTTAAAGGTACTACATATGAATACAGTGTCAGGATTTCAACATGCAGAGGAGATTCCCATTGCTCACAGCCACTCACCCATCCCGCCCATCCCCTCCCACCTCCAAAAAAACATCCTCTGCTGCTTAAATTCTCTTTCAATTGTTTTAAATATTTCTCTTGTGGTCTGGCAACATTCTTATTCTTTTATACAAGCAAGTTTTCTTCTAAATCATGTCTTAGCCGACAGGAGACAGCTATGTAGGAGTCACAACCGAGGCTTTTAAGAACCTTGCCAATTTTTAAAACTTTTATTGGTCTGTTTGTTTTTATTCTTGGAGACATCTATTGAAAACGCCAAAAACTCAGAAATAAAAAAACCCTGTTTCAAACGTCTTACAAACACGCAGGTGTGCACACGTGCGCTGAGACGCACGCACAGAGAAAATCACCCGTCGCAGAGGCAGTCAGAAATAAAGGGAACTCCGGTTCTCTCACAGGAGAACCACCACCAAAATAAATAAATTAAATATTGCTTTAGTCTATCTCCACTCTTCCACTAGGACAGTTTAATACCCATCGAGTCTCTTAAGATGCTAATCTACCATCTGCTGGCCCACAAATCCTTCCCACTTATTCCCTTAAAGATCCAGCTATTGCGTCGCTTAAAAACCTCTCCACAGAACAACGACCACCTTGCAAAGGGGCTTAAAAATCCCGGAATATTGTCTCTCTCTGTCCAGCAATGTCAGGGAATTAAGTGGAAAAGATGGCTGTACAGCGTTCTGGGTAGCTCTGCTGTCTCGCCGCGGCTTCTGCCAGGCCAAGGCGTTGCGGTAAGCGGTACGATGTGCCCCTGCCCCACTTCAGCCCGGCGTGGTGGAAGCCACGGCCCCTTCCCAGCTCCGGACTGGGACCGCCTTTCGCTTTCCCTCCGAACTGACAGAGGTGCTCCAAAGAGAGTGGAAGACTTTCCAGTGACTTCAGCAGGGTTTGGGTTTGGGCTCTTTTACAAAACACTGCTCCGTAACAGCTCTTCGACCGGAGGCGATTTGCAGGTGTTCAGGTGGGAGCTGCCCACTCAATACTTTCGGATTTGTTTTTGCCTTTCATGCTCGTTCGACTCTCAGTGACCTGAGTCCAATCAAATGAAGGGCTTGCATTCCTCTTCCCCAGGAGTATCTCAAAGGCTCAGTCCTTACTTACAGAAAGGATGTCACAACAATCAAAGATGTTTGGGGAATTTTTTCTTTAATAGAATAAAAGAAAAACATACAAACACCTCCCAGGCTTCTGTCATGGAATGATTCTCACAACTGTAAGGAGCACAACTCAAAAAAATAAACCCAACACAAAAAAAATAGAGAGAGAGAGAGACAAAGAAAAGAAACCGGTTCCTATGGGAGACATGCCTAGCAGAGAGCTCGAGCAATCCCTCCATGCTCCAGGCTGCAGTGGGGAAGGGGGATGGCTCATAAAGGAACTAACACAAGAAGCAGCAACAACAGAACACTTGCCAAAACGGAGTGGAGTATTGTAACTGAAAGCCATGCTGATTTTTAACTAGAACGCAACTGTGATGGCAAAGATGGGGAAGGAAGATGACAAGAATGACCAAAACCTGGCCATTTCTTCCCTAAGTCCCTTCCTGGTGACACGGCAGAAATGCACACATCTATCACATGTCTTTAAGAGAACTACCGGTAAGAAACATCCCAGCTATGAAACACTTCTTTCCCCATCTTCCAAAGAAGACAGTGTTTCTTTACAAAAAAAAAAAAACCCAGAACTTTCCAGGACGTCTGCTCTTGCTCGCTCTCTCCCCGCTGTAATATTAGTCACATTTCATTTGGGGGTGAGAGGGGAGGATTCTGTTTATTTTCTGTCTTAAAGCCAGAATCTAGAAAAATGTTTTGTCGAAACTTCTGTTTTCCTATTTTTGTTTGCCTTTTTTTTTTTAATAATGCTCATTTATAGAAAACTTCACAAAGGTGACGTCTATGTACAGAAAACAATTCCAAAGGCTGCTTCAGTAGTCAATGTAATAGCACCTTTAAAGACAAAAGAGTTTGACGTATTTTAAAAAGTCATTTTGTTAAATGTTAACCCTTTCCAAGCCTCATAAAAAGGAGCAGGTCACAAAGCTCCATTAGTACCAACTCCTCCAAAGTCTCTGTGTGAAATGGTGTCTGAAGGTGTTTCAAGCTCCCTACTCTATTGGTCAGCAACGTCTGGCAAAGTAGAGGTAGCGTGCAGCCAGACAGGATCTTCTCGCAGTTCAAACCAAGAGCAGATGAAAGAATTCACAGCAGGCTATTGCACAAGGGTGGTCTTCTATTCCACAGTTTCGTGTTTATTTTTCCAGAAAAGGCCTGAAAAGGGTTAATTTAATATTTTTATTTAATCCTAGTTAAAACATGTTGCTCTGAGTTCCAGGCTGGTACTGTGTCTGCAACAGGCTCTCCATAAAGGCCAGGTAATCCGGGTTTTGTCCGTATTCGTCAGGATTTCTGGAATTCCCCAGCCGGGGGCGCTTGGCCGGTCTCACTTCATCTCCCGAAAATACATCTTCCTGAGGGGCCCCAGTGCTGAGGGACTGCAGGAGACACGAAAGGACAACCGTTAGAGGCACAGCAGGGCAACGGGGCCGGAGACGGCTGCAGAGCAGGGAGCACGCCCGCCGAACCAGACAGCGGGGACAGCAAGCGAACAAACTGGTTCCAAGTATTTCTGTAGAAGATGCAAACTCCGAAACATGCAAAGCACACGGCTGAAATGAAAAATTCCAGGCTGCTGAACCCCAACTGGAAGGAGAAACCCTCAAGCCGCCTTCTGTTTCAGAGTATCTTACACCTCGGCAGCTGCCTTCCCAATTCTCTGCTTACTCCTATCCTCCTCTGCCTCTTCAGGTTATTCATTCCTAGGAGAAGGCACAGAGGAAACTGGGGCTTCCCTAATGTCTTTAAAAAAAAAAGAGATCCAAAGAAAGCATTTGGGGATCACGGCACAAACAATTGCTTCTGTTTGTCCTGCTCTTACACTCTCCAGTGAGATGCATTTCTTGGCAGAAATTACTACCTCCTCTCGCTCTGCTCCTTTGTTCCGCTGTTGTACATTAAAGCACCGCGAGCATCACTCCCACCCAGCACAGCCTAACGCTTCTGGCAGCAGAAAGTACAGGAGCAGAGCCTTAGCTTTCAACCAGACTTGAAACCTTCTATTCACTTTCCAGCTTGCACTCCTTTCTCTGGGAGCGTTACAAAGCCTGATGTCTCCTCTGCAGAGAATATTTTTCTTTCCAACTCCTGTATTTCAGGGCTCCAATATGTTGCCTCTATTATTAGACAAGCTTAAAGTGGACTACTGTGCACATCCTAGAAATTCATTCTAGGGTGCTGCTTTGCCACCGAAAGTCTTTCAAGGATAAGAAGGTAAATTATTATTAACCTCTAGAATTTATGCCAGGAGGTCTTACTGAGATAAACAGCCTCCAACAAGATGGAGATGCCATCCAGAGCTACATTACAGAAAGCCCGTTACAAGTGGCTTTTCAGTAAAACCCTTGAAGATTTCAAGCACAAGCAAACAAAAGTTTCCTCCAAATTTCCATCAGTTCTTCCGCAGAAGAACCAGACTATTTGTGACGATGTCCACCTCACGCTTCTGCTGGTGGCCACGGATTCACCGGGTCAGTGAATCGCTGGCTTAACATGGCACAGCAATTCCTACATTCTTAAGGGAAGGTTTTTGTCTTGTGAAAGAGCCCACAACCTTATCACAGGTTAACTCTGTGGATCCGTCCCTGTCCTGCAGTGGCTGACATAACAGACAGTTAGAAGGAAGAAGAAAACTGTATATTCGCCATTTGTGTAGAAACCACTCTCATCATTTGTTTAAATGAGATGGCTTTAAAAATTAAAGCACCAAGTTTGAAAACATCCAGCAAGTCTGGAACCAAAAAAGCTATGCAATAAATCCCTCATATTTTCTACGCTCAATAATTCCATTGTATGCAGTGAAAAGACAGCCTGATCTTTTAGATTAAGAGCTTTATAGGTAAGAGTTATGTTCTAAATCTCCTGTTTGCTGAGAAATAGGAGAAATTTGGCCCCATGTTGCTAATCGGTTCTCCAGAAACCGCTTAGCTATAGACCAATTCACCTCACTTTTTTTGAAAAGCAGTATGCAGGCAGAATGACAGTCCATATAACTAAATTCATATGGTGTAAAATGATATGAATACAATTTTTTAACCAGAGAAAACAAAAATCAGATCTGAACATGTAAAAGGGAAAATCATTTAAATGCTTCTCGAGCATTTACATTAAGGATTTCTTCTACTCTACATATTTTGTGAATGCCAAGTGGTTTTACAGCCACAGAAACTGGAAACTGTGCTCACCTAATGTCTAAACAACCTGCTAAGAGAATGTGAGCACTGCAAGCCACAGCCATTCTACTGTTTGTTACTTGGATACCCACCAGGCGAGACTTCACTCTCTTGGGAAGCTCTTCCTCCAAGGTGTAAATATCACCACGTTTTACCATTAGTTGGGAACCATCTTCAAACTCGACCTGTAGAGTAGGCAGAAGAGGAGGTAAGAACTTGGCTTCTACCTGGGAACACCAGGGAAGCGGCAGAGGCCAGTTCCCATGGACGATCCCCTGCTCTTGGCACTGCAGGTCTCTCCAGCTGCTGTGGAATGAGCATCCTTAAGCTGCGTTAAGGACCCTGAACCCAGAAAGTGCTGGTTTCAGCGCTGCTCAGGCACCCCGTCTTATCCTGCCCTTCAATGCTCCTGTGGATCCTAAAATATCTAGACTACAGCTGGACCAGCACCTCTGCTCCCTCCTCCCAGTCTAAACACTAGAGATTTCCACTGATTTTTGATTCAAATCATGAAAAAAAGAAGCTTTTCATTTACAATAAGAGGCACCTCTGTATTCAGGCAGTGTGGTAATAAGAATTTCTTTCATCTTAAACGAAGCATTTTCACACATCACAAGGAAACAACTCCAGCTACTGAAACGCATTTGTATTTTAACAAGAAGAAACAGTCAGCCAGCTACAAAAAACGGTGGTAACTCCTCCCGTCAAACCTTTCTTGCGAAGCACCGATTGTATCATGAATTATGCATCAGATGTTACAGGAATGTTTATCCAGGGAAACGTGCACATAAAAATGTTAAACCTATTAAAAGTTTTTAAGAGATTCTCATTTCCTTTGCCCAAGAGTTATTATGCTTTTCTGGATGACGCAGAGGGACACACACCACAGCTTCATACGGGACGTTGGGTCCCGACCGGACAAAAGCAGAAGGAAGCAAGCATCTGCGCTCCGCGGGGCTGCTCCGGCGCTGCCCGGGCCTGGCAGCGACGCCAGCTCAGCGACGCCGGCTGAGGTCCCTTCACCCAGCAGCACACGTCCGCTGCAGCACCCACCCGGGTGGGAGAACAGGCTGCAAGAGGTCAGCTCTGCTGAGCCCTGCTGAGGCGGTTTAAGATGCTGCCGGTCCCGTTTGCTCTCTGGTTTTACAGAGCACCGCTACCGTAACGGGGTCAGCAGGGAACACGAGTTACGGAGTGAACAGCCGAGGCACAAGCAGATTGTCTGCCATTTCCACCGCACCAGCTCAGCTTTGCCATTTCCACCGCACCAGCTCAGCTTTGCCATTTCCACCGCACCAGCTCAGCTTTGCCATTTCCACCGCACCAGCTCAGCTTCCAGTCGAAAGGCAGCTGAGGGCAGCGCCATCTGAAATGATCACGGAGCGGCTGGACCTTGTTTATTTAAGTTCCAAATTACCGATATGGGTTAGACCCCTGCTAGGAACAGACATTAGGGCTAGTTGTAAGTCAGTGTTTTGGGCTCAATTCTTTAAAAAAGTATGCACATCAAATCTTCGCACACAAAACACAGACTGGGAGATGTGAACTGGGAAGCTACTGCAAAAGAAGACCAGTTTAAAATGCAACAGCTAATCCATGCTCTCTTCCTGTGAACACACTTCTTTCCTAACAAAACTGCTCCTGTGTTTTTCAATACAATCCTGTTCCAAAACAGATAAAAGAGATGCACCATAAGTACTGAAAAAGTGTCTGCAGAGGGAACCAGTATGGCACGCTGTTCAGGCTATTTTCCCCACGGAGAAGAGCTGTACTTATAGGTAACTGCACGATCTGAAAAACACAGACTCCTCATGCATATTTTTCTGTCAGCTGGCACTATCAGTGGAATAGCTTATTTCAAATTATTGTACCTTAGAGAAATCAATGACAATTTCCTATACTGTGATTAAACTGGAAAGCATGCATAACAATAGATCTTTATGGAACTATATATTGTACTTCTTCATAAGCAGGGTCACCTCAGATCACATCTTCTCTGCAGCAGTTAACATCCATTCTACACACTAAAAGGCTGTTAACTGACAGGGTGGATTATTGTGCTCTCTGCAGACGGATATGAAACGCTCTGCGTAGAGAGGATAGAAACCAGAACCCTATTTCAAATGAATACAAGATATGGGACTTCCTTTGCCTTTTGTCCAGAGACATTAATCTCTTAAAAATAACAATTATTTGCAAATTTCAGCACATATTTTTCAGAAGTATACGCACAAAGTATACTTTCCAAATCACTGTAACTTTCAACTTCTTGGTACCATTTAAAAAGGATTTAACCAAATGAACATACTGCATTTCATAAAACCTTCTGTGCTGAAATACTAACAGTGTGCACCAGGTTAAATCTTCCATTACTGACTATTACAACCTTCCACAAACAAAAATCCCATATGTGGAACAGACTCAAACACAAAAAAAGCCTGGCTGCTGTTTTTCTCACCTTAACGACAGAGATGGTGAGAGCGTACGAGACCGGAGATTGAAGGTTTCTAATTCCTCACACAACAGCAAGAGGACATTATTCCCACAGGCTGCTGCTGCTCCACAGCGTACCTTCCCATGGCCAGAGAATTACTCCCCCCATGAAGCACTCCCCTGACTATGGCTTCCCTCACTTCCTCTCAAAGCGTGGAGGAAAGTTGTAATTATGCAGATATTGACTCCTGGGGAACTACAGACGACGAGCTCAGCTCCAGCCGTGGCAGAGCCATCAGAGAGTAGTCTGAGTAGGTCACTTTTGACCTGAGTCAGATCTGAGCTATAAAGAAAAGGACAAGTCTGTTTTATATTTTTAAAGCAGATACAGTCTAGACGTAGGTCTATCCATATATCTGCATTCTGCCACGGAAAACATTTGCTCTGATCCTATTTTAACACTGTATTTCTCTTTATACTACCGCAGTATTAAATTCAGAAGGCAAATTCTCCCTCCATGACCAGAGCAAGCATTCAACACTTGTGAGCGATACGATTCGAGCTACAGACACGCTGACACCAAGTACGTGGGTACTCTTCCATGCTCACCTGGTAAATCTGACTGATCTGGGCGGCAATAAACTTGGCCTTGTAGACGACTCCATCTGTCCACTGCAGTTGAACCAGCTCACCCTCTGGAGGGGGTCCCAGCTGGACGCAGTCTCTGCTCTGCAGACACAGAATGAAAGAGGTCAGACAGGCAACACCAACAAAGCTCAAGAACCAGGTCAAGAGCCGTGTTAAAATCACTGCTCAAGGAAGTTGTGTGACGCAACACTGTAATGAAGTGCAAGAAAGTTTCTGCACTAGTGATTAATTGCAGTCACCTCAAACAAAACCATTGACCAGTGAGAGACCAGAAATAAACACTTGCAGCTCCTCCTGGTGACAGTACTCGGTTCTAGGGAATTTCTCGTTACAAATCCCAAAACATCAGATCTCCTGGAGCAGCAGAAACAAGCCGGGTGACCTGCCCCATTTCACATGGGGAATCAATGGCACCATCACAAAGAGAACGCACGAGCTGACAAGTCAGCCTCTTCCAGACATTCCGTCTATTAAGTGAATTCCCCATTTTGAACCAGAAGTGCTTACACTCTGCTTCCCCCATGAATCACACTTGCCAGTTGAAAAATAAGAGATTATTCAACCGCAAAGCAAACAGGATGCAACTTCAAACAAACAGTGCTTTCTGTTAAGTCATCTGCGTACAGCAAAATCACATCTTTGCAAAGGAACAAGAAAAATGAAATGAGATCATGTCATAAGCAAGAAGAACAGTAATGAAGAGCAGTAGGACTTTCTCTACGCAAGCAGCAACTTTACTTTTTTTTTTTTTTTTTTAAATAAAGTTCTACTTCCTTGTTCTACCCCAAAGCTCGTAGAAGAGGAATGCACACATTACACTTTCTACTCATCTATAACGGTAAAAGTCTCTACAGAGAGCTGCTTACAATAATGCTTTCTGGGTAAACGTTGTCACTGTATGAACCATCGTCAAAGTTTACTTCGTAGAAAGTCTGTGTTGTCATGCCAATCACTTTACATTTGTAGTAGAGTCCATTCCGGTTCTTTGTGATCACAGTTTGTCCAAGGGTCACCTCCTTGCGAAACTGAATCTGTGTTACGGAGAAAAGGGAGTAACTCGCAATCGCAAAAGCTGCATCAAAAATACAGGTGCAGAGAAACTCTTCTACAAAAAAAAAAAACCACCAAACCACAAAATCAAACACCCCCCCACCCCACAAGACTAAACCCTACCCAAAACACGTACATTCTGGTTGGCTGCCTTGTGTTTGAAGCAGGTAATGGACACAACATAGGGCCAGTCATCGGGCTCCATGGGCACGCCGGCTGCGTGCGCACAGGTCACGTGGAAGGACGTGGAGCAGTGCTCGTATGAGCACTGGATGCAGGCACCAGACACTTTCTTCATCCGCTTCCGACAGTACACACATTTCTGGAAAGAAACACAGCTCAGCGTTACTCAGACAGACAACGGCAGCTTTAACACACTGCAGGGCACCCTGGTACCTGTGGAAAAGTCTGTGTCATCAGTGCCACAGCCACAGCCAGGAATCGTGATGTTTCCCATTGAGAGGCCAAGTCCAACGCTTCCAGAACTGCCTACACACGCTTGCCTAGAATCACTTCAAGCCAAGAACCTACAGCAGACACTTCCTTATCACTCCCTTGAACATGATGACACCTACCAGTAACTCAGCCCTCCAGAACCACGCTGGGCAGTGAAGCAGACTTCAGTCCAGTTTGAGACCATGTTCACTGGAGGGCTGAGAGACAGGGAGGGGACAGCAGGCAAACACCCACCAGGGTCACTGGGGAAGTGCCACAGCCCACCACTCACCCTCCTTTGGTATACGAAATGGACCTGTGTTAACGCAACCAGCAGCTGCACCGTCACAGATATGCTGCTAGAAAATAATGTTTTCGGTTTTTGAAAGAACAGAACACAATAACTGTGAAATAATTTGTTCTATTTAATGGAACATTATACCTGTTAGAGCTAACATTATACCTATTAGATCTAACAGAATACAATTTTATATAATGGAACAAAAATATTGTATATTTATTTTACATGCATAAACATATCAACTGTAAATGTTTTACTGGTATCCATGTCAGATGAGCTAATGGAGATAATTCAGTCACTGTTTTGCAAACAGAAGATATTAAAACATTGTACCAAACACCAGAATCACAGGGAAAAAAGGTATGAAATCTTTCAGTGTTTCTTAAACTCATTTCCTCCAAAGCAGACCCAGTTATTAGGCTAATCTGATCAGACAGCGCTTGGGGGGGGGGCAGGTAATCAACTTACGATGCGTGACTACTTTAAAAAGAAATCTAAATTTTTTCAAAGCTAAAAATCATAAGCCTTCTGGCACCGTAGATTTGGCAGCAAGCATTAGGTGTCAGTGGGAAAGGAGATACATTTCCCCATTCCCTAACAGCACCAAATTCCAGCCCCTCAGAAACACAGAAGACCAGATTTTGGGAATCCCATTCTAAAGCAATTTAAGCTGGACACTGTAACGTTTCCAGGGACCTATTTGGAAACACCACGCTTAGCTTTGAACATTTTTAGTCTAGGGAATCCGTCACTGATCGATGGCAGCTTCTTTACCTTATCTGAGGCTTGGACAAGGCAAATCAGGGAAAAATTAATATCACAGACGTGAGACGAACACGCATTTTACCTGTTAGAATGAACGCCTCATATAAATAAGGTCCTGAGAGATATTATATGCCCATGAATCTGACTATACAGCTACGCGATTTATTTATTACAAAGAAGTTATTTCCACATACAGGGAGAACCAGAAGAAAGCAGTAATTTTTAGTGCCCGTCTCCAAAGCACAACCGCAGCGGCTTGCTCCAGCCCCTGCCCGCAGGGCTGAGCTCAGCCAAACACCGACGGGCTACAAACCCCCTCTGGCACTCCCAACGGCAGAGCCGCCTTCGCTCGGCAGCATCTGATACGAAACAGAGCCTCTCTTCCCCTGTTTCACTCTTCCTGGCCTCTCGTTTACCTCCCTCCCATTAACTCAGCGCTCAAAGCACGCAACATTACAGAACACGTGACCTAAATTTTCAGGTCCGTATGAATTACTACATCCCATGGGATTAGAAATGTAACGTACGCTGCCCGAGATCACACAACAGGCCAATACAACCCCCAGAAGCACAAATCCATTCTGCTTCTAGATTTGAGGTATCTTAAAAGCATCTCCTCAAAAATATGAAGAGTGGTATCACATCATAAACTATCCAGCAAATGCAAAATAAGGTTTGCCAATTTTCCACGTTCTATTTTATTTGTGTTATCTCAGCTAAGAGCCAGGGCCCCACTGCGCTAGCTGCAACACATGGCCAAGACAAATAAAAGACTGTTCCTTCTCCAAAGAGTATTTCTCTTTTCCCTGAAAGCCAAACAGGCAGAAGAAAGGGATCCGCATCCCTCCGGGGCTCTGTGCAACGCCAGCCCTCCCCGACCGGGGTCTGCCCCACACGCGCATGAACTCCAACTCGCTTCCTGGGAACTAACTGAAGTCAGTATGTTTACACCAAAGATTAATTTGGCCTTTTTACTTCAACTAACAAAAGCCAGGAAATTCAAAGCCAGAGCCTTAGTGTTGCCAGAATGTGTTTTTTAGTATTTAATAAGCCATGCCTTTATCGCTCTGTGAGCCGTGTTCAGGAGCCAGATAAGCACCACAGCAAAGTGCACAGCAGGCACGCGGCACTGAAAGCAAGTCAATAGCAATGAGATCTCATTATTAAACCGCCAATACCCAATTCTCCCGCCAGCAGGGACAAGCGCTGATATACAGCGTGCTCAGTCCTGCCTCTCCAGGGAGCATTAACCCTCCAGTATCGGGAATCCGCCTTTTCTGGTGTAAACGGGATTCTTCCAAGCCAGGATGAGCACGCACCTAGTGACACCACTGTGGCAAGACAAACTCCTTGGGACAGGCAGAAGGGCTACACCAGCAGAATATTCAGAGCAAATATGATCAAAGGATAAAGAAAAACGTGATCTACAGAGAAATGGAAATGTAGAAGAAGGTGGAAGGGGTGAAAATGCAGAAGATCTGGACGTATGGGAGATGGGACGGACAGAAGCACCGGTGCCAAGCGCTGTGGTAAAGCAGAACGTGTAGGTTTAAAGCCATTTTCTGTGCGAGGGGAGGCAGCAGGAGGAGAGAAGGTCTAAAGCACAGGAGAAAAGCCTTCAGAATAAATGCACACTGGAGAGTCGGGTCATAGCTGAGAGTAAGAAATGGGCTGTCTCCTGCATGATGAACACTGCAATTCATTTACTCCACTGAGGAATGACAGCTAATTATTCCAAATTTCCACGTCATAAATAATTTACGCGCACAGGCCTGTAATACACCATTAATCAGGAAGCATGCAAACTGCATTCTTTAAAATGCTGCAATACCCACAAATGGCCTGAGAAGTCTGTGTGGCCTGGTGCATGCTCAAAGAACAGGAGATACGAGATACGCTTTAAACAGATCACTGCAACTGCTTGTTACCTCCACCCTCCCACGGTAACTTGACACCAACATATGGAAAAAAAAAATAATAAAAAAAATAATCCCAGATAACCCCTACCCCCCTCCTTCCTTCATTGCCTTCATCCTTTCACTTCAACTGTCCTCAGCCTTCACATTCTTCCTTCTCTCCTTTTCCACCTTTTTCAGCAAAGGCCATCTCTCCAATTTTTCCTCCTACTGCATCACCTCAGTCATTGCCAAGGTCACCAGATCCTACTTCCCTACCTTCTAATCACCTTATCTTCCTAAATGTAGCTGCACTCCTCCAAAAAACAGACAACACCCCAACCCCTCCACAGACTCCTCATGTGCGCCATGAATGACCTGCAAATTCCTATAAAGAACCCTAAAACTCTCCACGCCACCTCATGAGTACGTGTCTCCACACAATCCTACCCAATTTAAATTTCCTTCGTACTTCTTCACGCACTACACCAACGCTGCTGCTACATGCACCACTGCCTTTATATTCTGCCATCAAAATTAATTTTTTGTAATCTTTACCTAGTTCATCACTCTTGAAACCCACCTCAATCTTAGCTTACGATAATTTATTTACTTTCTTTCCTGTAGCAAACGACACTCATAATGCCTCAATGGATGTGGTGACAGCACCAGCAACCTGTTTTCTGCAGACACCGATGGTGCATGCATACATCCTGTGTTCACAAACACGAGAGCCTCTAGAACAGTCACTGTGATCACGGTGAAGCAGCGTGCAGCACCATCCATGCTAACACTTTCCAAGTGCGGTGCTTAGAAGTCAGGCTTTGACAGGAACTGAGCTACAAGCCAGGCTCTTGCCAACTTCAACGTAAGGAATAGGTGCATCATTAGACTGTGTAAGTCAAGGTACGTCATATAAAAATTCTCTACCTTTCTTGAGACAAAGAAAACACGAGGTGTGAATGGAATACAACCCTGAAGAAATCAATAAAACTGTGAAGCTGTAATTTGGGAAGGAAACAAAGACGTGCAGTAGGTCTGTGCAGGGGCTCAGGATGGAGCAGCCAACGCTCCGGAGCGGAATGAAGCAACAGAGTTTTAGGTACGTTCATACTGCCCTGGCTGTACAGGATTGTCAGGCAGCCACAGAAGAGTTAAAGAATTAAGTCATGTTTCCTTGTGAGGCTCCATTAAGCAATACAAGCGAGTCTTGTGTAAAAGCATTTTTAGTTCATCGTTACAAGTGCTGGTAATGAAGAGGATGCATGCTGGAAATGTCAGATGATCCATAAAGAACCACTGCTGCAAGATTTATCACTCTCACATCACACTGCTCCATCACTCCACCTGAATAATGAATGCTTTTTACATTCACATTTGTGTACAAAACCCATTTGCACAACCGAGAAATAACTCTGGGAGCAGACACGGATTCTTCCTCATCTCTCACCCAGGCCCTGGCTGGGCTGCCTGCGCGGAAGAGCTGCGCAGTTAACAACTACCTCGGCGCTACCCAGTGCATCACTGCCACTTCACCTCCCCCCGTGCCACACTCCCAGCCGCCGCCCCGCTGACTTCTGTACGAAAAAAGCACCAAAAGCACAATTTATTTTGCAATAACACACTACAGTGATGGGGCATTAACTAACATTAAGATTAATTGCTCTGCGCTAATGAATCATCCATTACTAATCCCTCAGATGAGGCTACGCAACTATGTAACAAGTTGTAGCTGGACTCTTATTAAAATCTTTGCAGAGTCTCGCTTTGCAGTCATGGTCACAAGGAAATATTTAATTTCTACCAGGGATTTCTTGATAGAAGAAGAGAAATATTGTAAAGAAAGATAAATCAAACTGCAGATGAACAAGTCAGCAGTATGTCAGCTTCTCTCTAGTGAGCACCTCCCTCCACACTCCTGCCGTGCAGTCCTTGCGCTAAATGCAGCTCCCAGGTAGCTTCGCCCTGACTGCCGGCTGGGTAAGCGGCCCAGGCTCTGCCCAGGCTACGAGCACACTCCTAGAGAGCAAAGGCAGCGCTGGGAATCACAACTTGTTTGGGTGTCAAAGCACTGAGACAGCACCTCCAAAGACATCCAAATGATACAGCTCTTTGGTGGAAATAAGAGTGAGAACATCACCTCCAATCTCAGCTACTTTATGATCCCACACAATGTTTTTCTGTCGACTTCAAGCCTTTTTCTTTTCCTTTTTTTTTGGCTCTTGTTCACAAACATTCTCTACAGGGAAAAGACACCTACCAGTTTCCATCTCTGCTCTGGAATGGTGCTGATATCCACAGGATGACGCTCTATTACATTGAGAAAACGGGCCTCGGGGACAGCAATAGCACAGATTATATGGACCCAGCTGGAAAAAAACAGAAATCAGTCTCTACCACTGTTTGAATTACACACTCAAGAGGGTAGTTAACATTTCTCTGACTCCCTCAGTATCAAGACATATTTACGGTGGTCGGCAGCCTTGGCAACATTACCAACCGACAGTTAATCATGGTCGCACAAGGTAAATGTCTGTGGAACAACAGGGATCAACCTTCTTATGCATCTGACCTTCCACGACACTAGACATTGGTGACAGGGTGACTGTTGGACTTGATGATCTTAATGGTCTTTTCCAACCTTAATGATTCTGTCATTCTCTGAAAAGACTTTTCTCTGAGCACCAACCAAATTTAACAGTGTTCAGAGCCACATTACCCCTGCTACTGAAAAGCCTGGTGCAGACTGTAAGACAGCACAGTTATTCAAGCTCATCCTGCCAATTTAATGAGTAGCAGTTACCTCCACAATGCCAAAGCTAGCTGTTAAACTGAGCATCAAGACCAAATTCACAACACTAGAATGTTAGATGCAGCACGGAAGGACAAAATACTTGAAAAAAATCACTTACCGCCCATCAGTGGTCATCTGAAGAGCTCCTCCCCTGAGATTGCACAGGCAACATTCCTGTAGGAACACAGCTCCTTCAGAACTGGACCAAAAAACTCTGCTAGACCGCCCATCTTTCCCAAAAAATGACTACGCCATATCTGAGATGCAAAGGCAAACTGTCCCCTCCCACCACCCATCTCTGATGAAGTATCTAATTCATTCCCACGCCGGAAGAGCGGATGCTTACCGCTGCCCACGCACTGGCTGAGCACCGTGAGCAAGACCAACCTTCATTCACCAAGTCTGGACGTATTCCGTAACAGCCTGAAAGAAACAAAGTCACATCCTTCAGAGTTTTGCTAATATATCTCTAGTAGGGACTTGTTGACTTTTCAGTTCAGAAGCATCGCTGAAATCAGGTGTAACATTTGAACAACTACATTCAACAGTCTGGGCTCAGGCAAAAGTCAGAAGCAAGGTCGTCTTCGGGAAGGGGGCAGAATTTGGAATCAGCAGGTCTTAAAATGAAAGGAACAAACAAACAAAAACACAGAGCAAATCCTCACTGGTTTGTTTTTGGATTCTTTTTTTCTTTTTTTGCAAGGACTACAATAGCGGTACTTGATCCTTCAGGCAAGAACTGGGCTCCAAAGTGGTGCTACTACTGCTGGAATGTGCTCACGCATCAGAGCGGGTAAGAGCACCGAATTTTAGCGTGAGGGAAGCAGTCACCTTTGCTAAGCCGTATTATGAGGAAGGAGAAACCCAGTAATATTGCAAGGAAATTAAATACATGCATTTCACATATTTAACAGTATTTAAGCTAATACAAATTTCTGGTTATATGAAGTGTTAGAAACATCTGATTTTACAGAGCTTCAGTTACTGAAATACGCAAGCAACAAATCCTCCTACTTCTCTGCAGCACCAGAAGAGTAAAATGGTATTACATCTATTATAAAGACACGAAAATAAGACCAAAAAAGCCCTTAACATTCTGCAAAAGGTGCCGAGGTTTGCCACTGAAAACAATGGGGAAAAGACACAGAAACAGTTTTGAAAAAGTGAATCTACATGATTTCTGCAAGCTTGCAAAGCAAGCAGAGAATTCAGCGTATTGCAAATTGCTGGCCAGAATCCTAACACAAAGCTCATCCCATGGCCTTGCCCATCCTAACAAAACTGAACATAAAATTTCAGCTGGGAGCGACAGTCTCAAATTACTAACTAAACTTAAAAGAAGTTACTTGGAAAGCACCAAGGTTGCCAAAATAACCCTGGTTTGTAAAAATCATCCACTTAACCAGATAAACATTATGTCAAAAAAAGCCAATAATATAGATCCACAGCTGTCTTCTGCATCTGAAGTCTCTTTTCATCATATGGCAAATCAAGAAAGCCGATTCAACCCAGGCCGAGGAAACGGGCAGGGGTGCTGAGTCTGAAAAACTGATCTGGAGACTGAGCTGCCAGAGAACCAGGGAAATGCTGCTGGAGCTCAGGCCGGTGCAGAACAGGCTGAAAAGTCAGCGCTGGGTTCTCGCTCCAGGACCACAGGGAGCTGAACGATGGGACCTGAGGGAAGAAACAGTCCCACGTACTGAACACCAGACTGTCCCGTAACGGTGATCCTAACGGAACAAGAAAAGCCTGCTGCTCTTACGGATTTTGTCAACACCTTAAGCCCAGCAACCTTTGCGAAAGCTTTCTTCTCTGTACGTCCTTGCTGTTGTCGTAACCTAGCACAGCTGGGCGAGGGCACTTCTCAAGTGCAAAGCGGACTGCCAACTGGTTTTACAGCATGCTGCCAGATTAACCAAAATACACCTTAACATTGCAATCCTACAATAAAAGCAAATGGATTCTCTGCAGCAAAGTCAAAGGGGTATCACAGTCTAGAAGTACAAACAGCGACAAGGAAACAAGACGACACTGGAGACCACATCAGACAAGATTTAACTTCCATCCTATCCTCAAGGGTAGAGCACAGTCAAAATAGAAAGCTAAATTTCTCCACACCCTGTCGGAGACTGCAGGTTAACATCAGCTTGCCCACATCCGTCTGTCCCTAAATAGAATTTGGCCATGGAAACCACTTTGACAGACTGGACTCCCAAAGACACACGGCTGTACACGCCGCAGCATCTCTGTTCGCATCGCTACAGAGCCCGCTGTTTGTGAAGTAAGCAAGCAGTCTTCCTCCTCGCGCTCACCCCGCATCATGTGCCCTTATCAGCCAAAAGTGACCATAATCACGGACGCAGTACAGAAATCAAAGCTGCATTCTAGTTCTCACCAAGGACAGTCATGCTGAGCCGCACGGTGACCTGCGGACTATAAAACTGGAACAACAAAAGTAATTCCAGCTGATGCAAGTCAAATAAGATTTCCCATCTGTCAAGACCAAACAGCTGAACAGTAATTTGTCACATCTCCTAGTACGAGTGCAAATGCTAACTAGATGTCCTACGATCCACAGTGAAGGTACGCTGTACCAGGATTAATCCAGATCATCTTTTAGACATAACTATCAGAAAAACCAACAGACATATGTTCCTTTTTGTAATCAAGTGCCATTCCTACAAACACTAACACAGACACTAATAAAACATCTCAGGAACTACTCCATAATCTGATGCACACGAGAACAATGCAACCTTACCCAGACCAATATTTGAACAAGCAAAAAGAGCACGATCCGCTTTGTGATTTCTGCTTTATTACAAAAAAGAAAAGATAACAAAAGAAGAATCTTTTCTGTGAGACAGAGAAGAATTACCCAACAAAACAAACATTAAAAAGAATATTTGTATATATTCTTAAAATCAGTTATTGCCAAGATGGACTCGAATATACACACATACTAGTACCAGCAAAGGAAAAAGCGGGAGTGATGGATATAGCAAGCACGCCAAGAAGGAATTCAAATATAGGCAACACACAAAGAAAATGGGGAGTATCTCAATAGCCAAAACACTTTGGTGAAGAAGGAAACACTCACTAGCATGAACCTGCAGGCAGCATTTGGCACAGGATATCAAGGGACTGGTTCCATCCTCTCCAATGTATGAATTTGAAGGAAGAGGCTCTGTGTTTTCTCCACTTGAGGTAAAGCACATCTCCGGGATCAGAGGCTTGGTCTTTTGGCCGCACTTGGAAAGGTGGACGAAATAGGCGCCCTCTCCCGCAGAGGCTGAGACAGTTTCTTTATCCATCTGTAAGGACTTCAAGACAAAATATCATCATATGGAATCGCCTCTTCCCTGGTCACAGTTTTAACCTTAAAGTCAGAACACTCCCCTTGCAAAAAAAAAAAAAAAAAAGCC
>Ga0065711_1038777_pt1 | contig 18424 bp, 7 predicted proteins | sample Hoacrofraction12_FD_59098 | JGI IMG/M metagenome (GOLD analysis project Ga0065711, IMG submission 59098) | Hoatzin crop microbial communities from Cojedes, Venezuela - Epithelial fraction 12 v2 (version 2) | ecosystem: Host-associated > Birds > Digestive system > Esophagus > Crop | place...
GTGGAGTCTCCTTCTCTGGAGATATTCAAGACCCACCTGGACACGGTCCTGTGCAGCCTGCTCTAGGTGACCCTGCTTTGGCAGGGGGTTGGACTAGATGACCCACAGAGGTCCCTTCCAACCCTGACCATTCTGCGATTCTGTGATTCTGTGACATCCACCACCGAGCTGGCACCCACTAGGTGGGTGACCTTGTCCTAGAAGGATATCAAATTACTTAGATAGGACTTTCCCTTGTGAACCTGTGTTGACTGTGCCTGATGATTGCATTGCTCTTTAAAAGTCTTTCCATCGCACCCTGCATGATCTTCTCCATCATTCTTCCAGGTAGTGAATCTGTTTTGCACAGAGTTGCATACCAGTTTTACATCTCCACAGTAACAGAGCTGTTACACTGAATTAGGTGAGGTCTAATGATTCTACCAGACACCACGGATCACTGCACTGGGCTTTGTGTTCAGTGGATTGCGCACCATAATTTGAAACGATTTTCCTGAAACCAAAAAGCTCTGCAGACAAGCATTAAGTCTTAATATTTCAGAAACGCGTATATTGGTGAAATCATAGTTACATAAAGGAAGCCTCTTTCCATAACTAAGAAATAGTACTTTTATGAAGTAATTTGTTTTGGATTATCCAAGCAGAGTTGCAGTCCGTGTTTTCAGTTAATACCCTTTATTTGATTAATTGAAATAAACAGACATATGCCTGTAAAATTAGAAAGGAGAAACTGTTCACGAGAGCAGGGAAAGAACCTTATGTACTGAACCTTTAAACTCAATACTCCAATTGTTGTACTAAGCCATAAAACCTATTAAGGAAGGAAAAACAGAGCTTTGGAGGACAAACAGCATCTTACCTTCTTGTCACAGCCATTCTGCAGTTGTTGCAGGAGCATCACTGGCCTTTACTGAGCATCATCTCTGATAATTCTGTACAATTCCACATGAGAGTGAAATCTGTTGTATCTGATTAATCTAAAATTTTGAATGTTATTGGTGAACATTTCTTAATTTTGATAACTCACAGCATGGTTGATTTCTAGTAAGTGCATCTCCTTGATTTCAGAATCTTGTATTTGGCAACCACCCCATTCCATAACTGCAATATAAAATCTGACAAAGAAATAGGTCAGTACTACTCTACGGATGAGGAAACTTAAGGAAACATACTGCAGAGAGACACCTGACACATCTATAAAGGTGAATAAAGATTTGCTTCCTTAAGAAATTACTGCCAGTATAGATCTCTACACTGTAGGAGTCTTCATTGACACAAACAAATCCAACCTTTTACATTAAAAAAAATAGATAAATTTTTCATCTTTAACTTTATTTAACAATTTTTCCAAAGTAGTTTAAATATCTGCTGTGGGCAAAATAGCTACACCTTTGCTATTAAAGTTCAGTATCTGGATAATTCATTTGACACGCCTAGGTTTTGTGCTGTGAGATGTAGTCATTCCTTGTTCGTCTTCTCCACACTATTCTCTGTTTTACAGAGTTCAACTTCCCCTCCATTATTTCACTTCTAGGTAAAAGAATCTCATGTCTCTACAATGCTCTTTCCAAAATGGACCTAAAAACCCCAGAACTATTGTACGAAAAAAACTAAAAGTTGTACTAAAAAACCTAAAAATATAGGTACATTATAAAATTTTTCTAGTGGCTTAATAATGTTTTCTATCTTGTTTACTATTAAATATTGAGAACTCTTAAGAAAGCACTTTTTTGACCTCCACTGAATATTAAGCTTATACATCTCTAGTATTACAGAACAATTTTATTACATGAAACATACATTTTTCATACTGATATTCAAAATATGAAACTCTCAAACTGTGGGGTGCTACTGGTGAACATCAGATATTTTAATTTATATATCTAATTATATAAACTCATTATTTACCAACTAGCATTTTTAATTCTCTTCCAGTTCACCCTTCCAACAATCTGTTCTAAAAAGAGGGCATGATCTTCAGATTTGAAGGTGATTTTGCACTGCGCTATTAAAACTTCAGTGTTTGAACAGTTTGATAACATGCAAAATGAACTCCATAATTGTCCTTATTATCTTGCATACTCATTTGGGCTGTCTTGTAAAGTGGAGAGAAACTGTTACACCATTCCTGCTTGTCTATACTTTCATAGTAAAATGAATGATAATGGCTCCGTTTTTCACAGCTTTTCTGTCATTAACATGATTTTGAAGTGAATAATGAAAGAATAAATAGCATTCTAACAGTAAATGGTAGGAAAATGGGAAAAATTATGGGAAGTTTCTATGCCAAATCAAATTGTTGCTCTAAGTGCTCCTCATTAATTTTCTGAAAGGCTATGGTCAAACAAAAGCAGTAGAAACCAGCTCTGAAGGCCACTCAGGGATGTTTTGCTATTTAGAGCTTTACAAAGTTGAGTCATCCAAGGAGGTCCTGGTGCAGCACATGAGCTTTGCTCATCTAGAGTCATCTACCAGGTGTTGCAAAGACAAATCTTATTTCCAGCATTTAGAAATGTCCTGAGCCTAACATCTCCAACTGACTAGGCACAACTGCAAATCTGAGGCCAGATACAAAAAAAACACTAAGTAAACGGATTTTGCTGGCATTCAGGATGTCTGAATGGGGTCACTCCAAGGCCTACTGAAATAATTTCTGACTGGAAAACCGCAACTGCACCTGATCCAAAACTCAAAGCTTATCATCCTAGAAACTCTTAAATAGAAGTCTTCTTGAATGACCATAAAAATCTTGTTTCAAGATGGAAAACACAAGGTTGTTTCTTGCAGTGATAACTTCACTCATGCATAAACCAGGAAAACAGTCAACAAAAGAGGTGCATTGAGAAGAAATCCTACTTCCCTTAATATTACATGAGTGTAGAATTATGACTTTTAGTGTGGTTTAGAATGCTGTAAGAGCGGAGTCAATGTTTTGGTTTTAAGCGGTGATGTTTAACATAGTCAGATTTCAACAGAATAAACTAGTCAATTCAGTGCTCAGAAACAATGTTTGGTTCCCATATTTTTATGACTAGAAGGGATCACTACATCGTTTTGTTTCATATGCCTGTGAATGATTACAGGTCACATAATTTCACTATATAATATTTGTATTCAGCCCAATAAACTCATGAACTTGGCTAAAACTTGATTCCAGGAGGAATCCAGTCTTGATTTGGAGACATCAAGAAAACCATCAAAAAACTTGCAAGAAAAATTCATGACACTTACAAGTTAAAAACTACAAGACACACAGAAAGACTATTTATGTTATGAGTCACAGAAACTTCTTCTCTCACTCACTGTATTTGACAGGTATTACTGGTGACAAACGCTCAGACTCTAATTCCATCAATCTGAAGAAGTCTTTGCAGTGTACATGTAAACCACACAAAAGGGATATTCGTCAACATCATTCCCTACAAAGAGTTCCATGCACACTCATGCTGATTTTTATGGTGAACAGTTTGAATAAAACACTTCTCTTGCCTGGTGGAACTCTATCACACACTGAGACAGTTCCACTTTGCGTGACGTTTTCTAGTGAATTCAGAGCTCAGAAGTGAGGTATTAAATTAGCTGAGCCGTATTTGCTCTCCTGCCACCTTCTTCCTCATACCTACCTTGTGCCTCTTACTCCTTGACACCCATCTTGTAACAATTTAATCTGTAATTATTGTGACTTTTCCCTTTTTTTTATATAAGATTTTTACTGACACATGCATAATTTACTGACATATTTTTCCTGATTTTTTCCTTCCAAAATCAATCATTGTCATCCTTATTAAGGATTAATGACCCTTTGAGATTCCATCTTTTCTTCCTTTGTGGCTTAAGGCTCCTGTGCTTCAAACTACCCACCTAAGAGAAGCATATGCCCTCATCACGGCTGTTATTTTTATTAAGATGTGTGGACATCATCTTTGCACCTAGCCTTTTTTACTCTCCCCCTAGTCAGTCATTTTGACACTTTTTTTGTTATTGTAATTCTTTTCTAGGTCTATGCATCTATAAGCAGAATAATGTCAAAATAATTACAACAGCCATTCAGTACCTATGAAGGTCTCATCACAGTAATAAAAAGATTTCCCAGATACTCTCAGAGAAAGATAAAACAGACTTTGGGCCACATAAACTAATTAGGGTCAGAAACAAAAATATTGGGAAGTTTGAGCTGAGGCAGTTCAGACCAGCTTTAAAGTGAAAAGTTTCCATAACTTGAAGTCATCTTAGAACAAGACTACTGCTTTTTATCATGGAACCCAAATTTTAATCTTAGATCTGTTTACTAAGCAAAAAAAAAAAAAAACCAAAAAACTTCTGTTATGTTTGCAGCCAAGCCCATTTGTAAACAAGTTCCAGCATCAAACACAAGATGAGTTCCAGGTATTTCCTAAACATTATACAATATAACTAAGTGTATGACTAATCTATTAAGGTTACATCCATTGTATATTAAAAACATACTGTATATAAAGTTACAAACAAATCAGTTGTCCAGTTAGCAGTAATAACACCTTGGCATCAATTTAAAGGAAGTTTTCTTACAGAGATTAAAGTTTAAAACTTCAGCTATAGGTAAAGCTTCAGCACCTGAAGTCTAGACAAAATCTAGAACCATTCTTTAAATTTCTCAGAATATCCACTGAAGCAATTGTTCACGTTTGAGTTGGCTGTGGCTGTCCATCAGAGAGTAATGAGGTGTGCAGACAATTTCACAACTCAGTGGCTGTGCTTCACTTTTAATCCCTAAATCAAGAAGAAACAGAAAACGCTAAAATCTCCTTATGCACATTGACCCTTTACAGGCAAGGTTTCTGCTTCCTGTTCAGCATGTCTCCCTATCTTGACTATCATCATTGAGCCTGACCACAAGATAACACTGAATTTTGTGTTTTGGTTATCTGGGTATTTTCTTGTCTCCTAAAACATATGACAGACCAAAGATCCACACCTTGTCACTGCAAGAAAGCACATCATTCAACGGTATTTGATTTCTTGCCTCTAGGTGCCCTCTTCGGAAACTGAGAATCTCACTATTCTGTTTCCAGCCTATAATTATCAATGCTCCATTTGTAACCGTTTTGCCTCATGCCAAGTCACTTGCCTGGATTAATTTTTTCCCTTCCTGTTGGTTACTTCCCAGATCTATTTATACAGAACAATCACATCCCTTCTCCAAGCACTTGCCAGACTAAACAACCCAAGTTCTCTGAGCTTCCTTTCTCCTCCTCCATCTAATCATTGTAACAGCCCCTCTCTGTAAGTCCCTGTTTTGCTTCTTTCTTGTTTGGATCCCAGTGTATCCACAATGCTATAGAGGCCCAAAAGTCACAGATATTCCCTGAACGCACAACCCCGATACACTGCACTAATGTGCTTTATGTCACATGAGGACACTTCTGTGAAGATGCATCAGGCAGAGGAAATAGAATTAATCATCTCCTTTCGAAAAAACTGCATCTCCTCCACGAAGGTTCAAAAGAGAGAAAGGAAAATAGAATCTGATTCTCTTCCTGATCCCATATCTGAGACTAATGTCAAAATTCAAAGTAACTTGTCTGTGTCTATGACACTGTCAAAGTGGGACAGCCTCAGTTCAGTGTGCTACTGCACAGAGCTGGGGGACATCAAGGGTATTCACATCCCACTTTCCCATTCTTTGCAGGGCTCCTACCAATACATCGGCTTGCACTCAGGACTGCTTCCAGCTGCAATTCAAACAGCAGGATTTTTGTTCTAACAGTGCAGTGAAATTGAAGCATACGCTCAGGATTCCATCCTAAGCCATGGCACCAGACTGATGTGGTAGGTATGAAAGCTGTGTTATCCCACCTACTTGTATTAAAAAATCTACAAAGATCAACAGAAGACTTTCAGTGTCTTCAACAAGCTCAAATTAATTCCTATGTAGAAATATTTTTGATCTCATATTCCTGGCTGGAGTGGCTACTGTTCAGTGACATCAAACATCTCGATCTCAGATCACTTTCCTGATTCCCCCTGCAACTAGTCCTCACTTCCCGATCAGCAAGTGCAAAAGCTCATTTTCAACCCAAAGAGCCAAGCTCAGAGCCTGTCCCCTGCACTGGACCAGATGATATTAGAAGTAGCTTTGGTGCAAAGGATATGCCAACCTGCACCAGACTGCTGCCTCCTGCCCTAGATTTCATGTAGGTCAGCTTTAGTTCCTTAAGTCTGTCCCAGCACTAAGTGGCCATACCACTGTGGGTCCTCATAGGGCCAGGACAACTCGCTATAAATTTCACAGGTGATCCAACTGCAACCATTCTGTCCTCCTCCCTCCCCATTCTCTCCATGCTTGAAGTTTTTCAAGAGGGGCAAAGCCACAGCTGACCTGATGTAATGGTGGCAACAATCCTACTTTGACAGGGAAGTTGAACTAGATGACCTCCAGAGCCCCTTTTCAACAGGAATTTCTATCATTAAATGGACCATTTTCCTCCTTGACAAATACAGCCCTGATGTTCCTTTCTGCTATAAGATCATTTACTCATTCAAGTAAAGAGTACAATAATAAAGCAGCAGTTCTGTAGCCTTTACTGGTTGGGTTTTTTCCAGCATGTCCAAACCCATGTCCAGTGCAGCCTTACAGTGAGCTGTGAGAGCCCATCTGCAGGTACAAGGCCGAATGGAGAATTGAGTAAATTGCATCAGACAGGGTGCAACAAGCAGTCCCAGCCTAGGCTGGACTTTGCCTTGGAGTTTTCTGGAAGCATATTGCTTGATGTAAGCAAAAGGCATACCAGGGCTATTCTCATAATTTAACAGCAGATAGTGGGCCTGGACCAGGATCAACCCCTAACATTCTGTGATTCTGTGATCTGCTTGGTATAAATGTAGCCATTAAGCCTACTTCCTTCAATAAATCTGTTCATGATAAGCTTCAAATACACCTTCCTCCACACCTTGCGGGATGGAACTTACACTGAGCATAAACAATGGTGTAATGTGTTTCAGCTGTCTTCACGGGCTGAGCTTCACGGGCCAAGTTTGTTTTCCAGCCAAGCTGGAGCTATTGCTGTACCGTCTCTAGCACAATTACTCACAATGTTCTTGTGTTCCTTCCCCATCTCAGCATGTTCCTTCCTGTGACATTTTCCATAATGTCTTCAGCTAGTCCTTAGCCTTGTGGGAAACAGAAGCAAATCATCTCTCTGAACTCAGACCACACAAACAGAAGTCTGCAGGCATTAGAGCGAAGCACATCTCTGAGCAAAGGCTGTTCAGCATAAACATACTGCCATTTGGTTCCAGGCACGAAAAAAATCTCCTCTTGCTCTTTTTCTTCTGTCCTCCCACCCTCTTGGGAAAAAAACCAAAACACCCAACACTGTTATTTCTGGGAAGAAAAGAACATATTTGGGTCCAAGACATAAGAATAGGATTTCACCCAAAGATGTGCACATGTGGGAAACACAAATTACATTAGCGCACATAATGGAAACTCACACATTGTAAATGTTACTACTTAGAGACATACAAACTGTAACTCATGAGTACTTGGAGCTGAGTGTCAGCTGGTGTTAATTATCAAAGCTCCACTGGTTCCATTGGAGATCTGCCCACTCCCAGCAGCTGAGACTCCAGTCCTCAGCCAGCCACATTAGATACAGCGCTGTAGGTACTGGCACACGCTCCCAACCATGATTTTGAAGTGGTACACTTTGGGCTCCTAGTCAGTCAAGACAGTCGTGCGTTCAGGGGAGAGCAGCAAGAGAGGCAGAAGGGACATTAGCACCCAGTGACCTACACACAAACAATGAAGTGGAAGTAATTACAAGATATAATTTCCCATTGCATGATACTGACCTTGAGAGACCAACTCACCTTACTACCCGCACAGTATTTACGAGAAATATGGCACTATCACCAGTGCACTTAAACCCATGCTATTATCTCCCTCTCCCAAAGTCAGGCAAGGTTTTCAACCAGCAATTTTTGGAACTGGTCAGGAATTTTGCCGCTGTTTTGTTCAAAAACATGGCCTCAATGCTTTACGTGTAAAGAAAAAATGAATCCTGGCACTGGTGCTGAGCTGTCTGCACGCATTAGCCATTTTTTATGGGTTACGTAAGTAACTACTACTAAGTGACACCATGCAGAAAGGTGAGCCTACAGAAAGCAAGACCCAGGGTCATTGCCTTTCAGGGCAATCACTATCCATGCTGTGCAATGAACCAGCCGTGCTGCCAGGCTTAACAGCACAGCAAGTCCGTATGCTCAGCTCTCACAACAGCAGGCCTGCACTTGTTCTGTAGTATCATGCCAACTCCATCTAACTGATGACAGCTACCCAGCATGATATCAAGAATTACTAAAAAAATTCAACAGTTCACCGTTTACATCCAATCAGAGAGAGAATAATTCGTTTCACATATATATCCTCATCATAAAAATTCTGAGATGGAAAGAAAACATAGTTTGAAGTAAAATTCATAGAAGGCACCTCAGCAGATATTTAAAAATCTAATTTGTAAACTTTAAATAAATATCTAAAACCCTGTCATAAAAAAACTCTGGTTAAAAGGCAAAATCTTTGAAATTCGCTGGCAAACAACCCTTCTGTCACAATACTTGTCCTGATCAAAGACTTCGAACATCTGCAACCATAACAATGTCACAACGATTATCCTATTACAGTGAATATGGAAACTGATCGAAATCTGTCATACAGACAACTGGCACTCAAGATCATGTCTTCTAAGTCTAGAAACATGACAGTTCTTCAAGCTGAATGTGACCAGACCAAATTAATAAATGTAAATGCTTTCGAGCAGCAATATTTATGAGACTAACATATTATCACTTTTATTGGAACCTGTACGATACAGAAAAGCAGATTTTGAGGAATGAAAAGAATCAGCAAGGTTAACCATTTTCTTTCTACTTATGATTCACAGAACTAAATTTTGCTTAATCCTGTCAAAGGATTTCTTACCATGTGCTGCAAACTCAGGCTTGCACCCAGGGTACCTGAGGGAAGTCACCAGTCAGGCCCAGCGTAGCCATGGCATAGACAGTGATACAGTCATAGCTGCTTCCAAACCACAGAACTTGATATATGCACAGAAGCAAGCACTAATCCTGAAGAGAAAACCCAGCTATCTGAGCAACCAAATATTAACTCCTCATGTTATACAACTAATTTGGAAATAAAAGCACTTAATTATGGACTGCCAGGTACCAAAGTCATTATACAGTTGATTGAACTTGTGCTTCCAAACATCTGGGGCTGTTTAGGTTTGGGGTTTTTTCCTGCCTTTGATCTGGCTCTATATTCCTTTGCCAAATTATTTTCTCTGAATAAAGTTCCTTCAGTTTTGGTTCACAATCATGATTGTAGCTTTAGCCATTTAAACATCACCCAAAATTTTCATCATTTGACAAGACTATCAGGTATTAATATGCTCTTGGATCATTCTTCCACAGCCTCTGGTGATGTCTCAAAAAATTGTATTATGTTTTTGCATGTATTTCTACTTAAATATTAAAGTTTTTGACTACACTTAGCAAAGGGGTTAAACCTACAGTAAAAATTACATTTACTTTTAAAGAAATTGTTTGATAATACTAGTTCACATTTATATAAATTCACTTAAATAAATGAAAACTACATCTGAATTGCATTTAGCCATCTGTTTATTCCCCATACGATTCCTGCTACACCTTAGTACTTGTAGTTAGTGGGGTAAGTGATCTCTAGTCCTGCATTTTGGAAAGAAAACCCAAACCCAAAACCAAACACCCCCCCCAAAAAAAATCCTAACACCCAAACAAATAAAAAAATATTCAAATGGGAGAAGGAAAAGGTCCTGGATACCAAAGAAAGTTGAAGAGACAGAACTAATTTGAGAAAAGGAAAGCCAGATTTTCAGTAGGGAGTGATTTTTGATTCGTATCTATTCCTGAATCTCGGCCTAACACTTTTCTTGTTTGCAGTAACCGCACTTATATTTTGGTTTTGTGCTTTTTTGTTTGATAAGCCATATCACTTATACCTTAATCCTGTAAACAATAAATTCCTCAGAGCAAGGTTTACTGTGAGGAACAGATTTATACCTTGTTTTTTCCCAATGACAGGCAACCTTTGGGAGGATCAGGTAAAGCTATGCCATATAAAACTTAACAGTATGTTCTACTCACACTTTGCATATTAACGTGAACCAAAAATGCTAATATTGCCGTGTCATGAGTATTAAATGTTCCCATTGCTCTATAAACCTTACCATGATTTTTTTTGACACGCACAAGGTTGCATTTAGATATAGTCATTGATCTCCAGAAACAATTTTTATGTTCCCCTGAACAGGAACTCTGCAGCTCAGTAAATATGTGGACCATTGAAACAACACGTTTATTCTTAATATTGTTCTTCTGAAACACTGGAAAAGTTCCTTTCCTTTTACAGCTGTGGATTTGCAGTCTGGTCTGTAGACTGTATCTACTGAGATAATAGAGTGGCTGAAGAAGTCTGCAGAATGCTAATACCTGCACCCGAGTAGCAAGAAAAAGATTTGAAAAGTTTCTTTTACTGATATTATGAATGGAAATTCCCACTCTCCAGTGGGAGAGTTTTCTGTCCTCTTTTACCGTGGTTAGGATCTCCATGACGTACGTGCATTTGTCAATACGGATTGTGAGGCAGCAAGAAGAGTCAAATGCTGCATGTGAGAAGGCTCTGGGAAACTTGTCTGGAGTCAAAGAAGTCAAGTAGAGAGCAAGGGTGTTTCAATGATTTGGGAACTGGGCACTGATGGCTTGCTTTCCCTCCCAAGTAACTATTTACATTATTCCATTTTGCTAGCCACCAGAGCCCCAATGCTACACCAGTTTGGAGGAGCACTTAACCCATTCACAAGCAACATGAAAGTCAAAAGCCATGCACTGGTCGTCTCTAGTTCTTAATACACACACAACACGGAATATTCTAGACCTGAGGAACAAAGAGTTGATACAAAATATGCCATTAAGAATGACATGAAAAATTAAAAGGAAAGTTTGCTCTCACCAGAACTATGAAAATACAGGGTTTAATCTCACCTTATACAAGACAGAATGTTTAGTGATGCAATGAAGTTTCATGTATTTACCTTGCAATTTCATTTAACCAAGGATTTGAAATGGAAAATGAGGGTCAAAAGTGTTTTAGTTAATGAAAAAATATCCATGAGACTGCAGAATATTAGTAATCATAATCTTAAAATATCCATGAAAATAGAGGGATGGATATTGTTTACTTTAAAACAATTTCTTTTCAAGAAATACTTTCTGGAATTAATTTACTAAAACAATGTGACTTTCTCTTATTTTTTTCCTTTTTGGAAAAAGAATAAGAATTTTCAAATAGGAAAAATATGGGCCGCTGAACCGGGGGACAAAACACAAGGATTAAAAGAGGCAATATTCTCCAGCATATCTTATGATGTCCAATATTTTCCAAAACCTAAAACCAAAGTTAACCAAATCCAGTCCTTAGGTCTGTGCACTAATCTACTGCCTCAAACAAATAATTGCAGACACTTGAAGGTGCTTGGCTATCATCTCACAAGTTTTATCGTAAACTTATTGTTTACCCACATTTCATAGTTTTCAGCCAGAAACAGGCAAAGAGACCATTTAAGTCTCACCTCCTTTGTAACAGAAAACAAAATATTATTTTGGGTTTTGGGTGGGGTTTTTTCAGAACATAAAGTGTATCTTGGTTTTTATCCAGTCTTGACTGAAAAAAAGCCAAAACATAAGGTTGTAGTAGATTTTCCATTGCCTTAGACATACAGTTCTACCTACTAAGGACCTTCAGGATTAAACTTTGAGTTTTATTTTCCAGTTTGGATTTGTTTTCTTAGCTTTGGGAATATTGGACCCTGTCAGGCCTCTTCGGCTATGTTAAAGTTCATTTAAGGTCAAAAAGCTCTTATGCACACAGGTCCAAGTACCTCATTTTTTTCTCTTGTGACCAAACTACTATTTTTTTTTCAGATAGTCCCACCTGATGAAATGCCATAATGAGAACACCCAACAGAAACACAACACCCCAGTATTTTCTGACCTAACTTTGCATCTCTTGCAAATTTAACCATCCATGTATACAATTTCTTGGCAAGAAAATATTGACACTACAATGCACCTACAGACATCTGCATAGAAGTTACTGCTATTTATCTGATATAGAAGATTAACTGTAAATCCATTTAACATGTTCTGAATCAACTGAATGTAGTGCTATTTCAGTATCACATGATGTGATGTTAAAGGCTAGGGAGGGGGAATCAATTTCCATATCTCTTTTAATGACACCGTCATAATATACTCATGCGTGGGATTTAAAAACAACCACAACAACAAAATCATGTTTGTTTGGCATGGCATTTCTCATTGAGTATTTAAAGCTTATACTACCATCCAGAAGACTGTATTAATTGTCCCATACTGGCATTTTCAGGATTTTGACTATTAAATTGGATGGACCTTGTGGATAGAATCACTGTGAGCAGCACAGAAGGCCATTACTTCCTCAGGAAGTCTTCAGCTGAAGCTATCAAACAGCTTTTCCTGCATCTTTGCATTTGAAACTAGATGTCATTATGCTGTGACTCTCTAGCCATGTGTTATCACTGTTGATCTCAGAGACCCTCCCTTATTCTATTGACTTTTTCAATGCCAACAGATCTCATCTGAAGTGTCATTTACCCCAAGAGCACCTCCTACTTTGCAACGAGCTCAGACAGTGCATTTTCATACACATTCAGAGGTAAGGAAATTAAGCACTGCATGAAGCAGACCTCTGTTAAGTACTGCTTGAGAAACATCATCTAAACAATACAGCTCACATTGTAATTTTTTCCCAACCAACCAAAACAGTCATCATTAACATAATACAGAATATCAGGCACACAAACAAAAGACACTGAAGTCACACGCTATTCAGTTTGTCTCAGGAATGTCCTGTGTTGATACACAGATGTTTGGAGACTGTCATCATGGCCTCCTATTCTACATCTGCATTACTTCAAGGCTGTCAAACCCAGCTTTTCCAGTGAAATACTTCAGGTGCTTACCACAACATACATGGTGTTTGAGAAAACCACGTCTTCCATGAACAGCACTCCATGTGCATATAAGCACATTCTTTCTTTCAGGCACAGCTGACAAAACCCAACAAACACCAGGCACAACAATATCTTGAAGATTTCTTTTACTGCACATAATGATTTCTTCTGCCATCAGTTTAAAGTGGAAACTAGTTTTGTAGAAGAGGTCCAGAGTTTACGTTTAGAGCAACAACTCAAATTGAAATAGAAAGTAAGTACATCTTAGTTCTGTTCCTGCTGAACACTTGAAAATTGGTGTTCAAATACAAATGCTCTATACCTGAGGTACGTGTCATGCTGGTATTTCTGAGGTACATCGAATAGGCATGGTGCCAGGAGCAGGCAGGAATTCAGTTGTAAAACAGGTTTTCCTGAACTTTCAATGAAAACATTATGTTTCTGTCCTGTTTTTACGAAGACTCAACAGGACCATTATGCCCCACCCCCCAAATCTCATTTTTTATTAAATTCAAAATAAGCAAACTGAAGTCTCAGTCCCACACAATTATCAAATGAACAGTCTAACCCTATCTATGAATAAAATTTAGCAGAAGACTCCTGCTGCTTTATTTCAATCAAGCTCTTGGTTCCACAGCTGAAATACAAGTTAGTTTGAAGATTAGCTAATTGTTCAATAGGCACGACAGAACTGGTTGCTACTGCCGTTTGGAATACAATTTCTGTCCAGCAATTTTTCGTTAATTCATATCTCTTCCAACTTTGCAGTTATGCATCATATGCACCCTTGGTGGGCTGCATACAGATGTGTCTGTTCCAGCTGCAGTCTGAACCATCAAGCAGGGCAATTTTAACACAGTCTGGAGCCCAGCACCTCAATGGGTTCAGCACCAGTCTCAAAGAAACTGTTCCACTTTGTGACCTCACTTCAGCTTATGTACCTGACTGCTCATGAGTGGCACCTATCAGCATGGACTTTGAAGCACCTAAAAAGTGGATCTGAACTTTTTAAAGAGAATTAATTCACCAGTCTCTTTCATATCCTCCTTCAGTAACTTAAGACGTTAGACAATAAAATTGCATTTTGAAAACAAACTGGCAGAAAAAAAATCAGCAGATTAGGATTTTGGGGGGAGGAAGACATTAAATATACATAGTACCACATAGCAACACTTCAACATAGCAGGCATCAATATATGACACCATGCATCCATTTCTGGGAACCACAACTAACAAATTTAAATTTCATGGAGATACTAAAATTTCCTAACAGCTAGACATTTCAAAGCATCTTACTTTTAAGAATCTGATTTTTATGTTGTGTACCAATAATCCATGTAAATCATACAAAAACAATCTATAAGAAAATTGTTTCTGTTGAAAATTAATCTGATCGGGGAGGATGTTGGAGGAGGATGTTTTCCAGAAGATATCCTGTCTATTGTTCAAAGCAGGTGCTCTTAGAGGTCTTTGGTCAGAATATAAATAAATATAAGATACCTGAAGTTCACTGAATACTATCATGAAAACCTGAACAAAACATAGAATGATAAATGTTGACTTTAATGGCTCTCAGTGTATACTTTTAAGCTGACGAGATACATTTAACTACATCATCTTATGCTAGGTTTTCTTTCAAAAGGACACTGGGTTCTTAATAATTTCAATTGTGCTACAGCAGAAAAACAAAGCCATTCAGTAGCTACCTTGAGTAAATATGATTGCAAACACCTAGAAATTTAAAAGTTTCAACAGCATTGTTGTAATCTCATCTCAAAATCTTGGTCAAAATATAATACTGCATACTTCTTCAGATCTGATGATCACGGTGGCATCTCCTCTAATTCTAATTCTCAAGTACTAGAAAGGAGCTAAGTCAAAATCCACAATCTTTTTCCCAAGTAAAAAAAGTGTCTGATATTTGCTATTCTTAAACAGCTAGATCAGGAAAAAAAAATATACTTTTTTTTTATAAATATGTATACGTATGTATGATAATGATATGCATGGGCCCTTTCAGTCAAATAAACTTAAACATAAATCCAGTCTACCCTTAAGCTGGAAACTGCATCACTGTTGAACAATAATGGAAACAAACAAACAAACTACGGTTTATCAATATTAAACTAATTTTCCTAATTTAGATTTCAATTATCAGTTTACAAAGTGGAAGAGTAAGGCAAAAGAAAGAGTTTTATAAAAATCCCATACAACATCCTATAACATCACACTACAATTTAATGTGGTCTAGTCCGATCCCTCACTCAACACAAGGCCAACTTAGATCCGTTGTGAAGGACCTTGTCCAGGCCAGCTGGAATATTCCCAAGGCAGGAAATTTTGCAGTCACTCTGGGAAACCCATTCCAGGGACTGACCACTCTCGTGGTGGAAAAGTATTTTCCCAATATCTAAATGTGATTTCCATGTTGCATCTGCTGCCTCTCCCTGTGTACCTTCAACAAGAGTTTGTCTTGGCCTGTCATACACCCTCCCAGTAGGTAGCTGACGACAGGAATCAGAACTCCCTTCAAGGCTGAACTACTCACTTCTCTTAGTTGCTCCTTATGTATTGTGTCCTCCTGCCTCTATTTGTGCTGGACTTCCTCCAGTATGTCACTGCCTGTCTAGTGTGGGGGAGCCAGAAATGAGACACTGCTCCGGATGTGGTCTCACCAGTGCCAAAGGATCACTTCCCTGGACCTGCTGGCTACTTTCTTACTAACAGCCCAGGACACTGTTGTCCTCTGCTGTCAGGCAACACTGCTAGCTTATGTTCAACTTGCCCACCACTACCCTGTGTCTTTTTTCCCCAAGAGTTGCTTTCCATCCAGCTGGTTCCCAGCTTGTCCCACTGCACAGGGTTTTTCCATCACAGGTTTGGGACTTTACACGTGCCTCTTTTGAACTTGGTGAGGTTTCCCACAGGCCAGTATTCAACCATGTCAATGTTCCTTTGAATAACAACCCTGCCCTACACCATACTGCATGCTCCCCCTATTTTCTACCACTATAAAATGACCAAGTTAGACAATTTCTCACTGTTCAGTTCCTTAATAGAGATATTGAACAGTATATTTCAAGCTCACTTGGGAAAATTGCCATGAGATTCATCTCCACAACATCTTTGGACAAGATTTGAACATCAGTTCCTAAACAAATTCAAAATAATTCTTCTAACAACATTTATGGAATAAACAAGAACAAATCCAAATCTAATCCCTGACTAACAACTGTAATTATCTTCTTCATCTGCAGAGTCATTCCTACCACTACAAATTCAAAAAGGAGGGCAGGTCAGTATCAACAGCACAATAACTACAGGCATTATAACCACAAGTTCAGAAGATTTGGGCCTTAAAAGTTTCTGCCGTGGCTGTAGATATATTAAAGGCAGTAACGTACATCCCTGTCTCCCAGAATTGCAACTCAAATACTGCTATACTTAACAAACAGAACAAGGAGATAGCATGGGTGCTAGAATACTAATATATCCAAAAACTATTACTCACAGGAGCTGACATACTTCACACACTCTTGTATAAGGAAAGTAAGAAAGGAGGAAAATCCCACTGAAATGATTTGGCTTTGGTATTGATGTCCACGAGTATTGGTCTGGAGAATCTCAAGTTCCTTGTCCGCACTCCATAACAAGTCAGAAGTAGAGGTGGCTCCCAGAAAAAAGTCAGATATGCCAGATCTGAGAGTTTATTACTTAACAGACCCAACTGTCCAGTCCCACCCAGGTAACACCATACTCTGAGATTAAGACAACGTTCTCTTTCATATGTTATTTCTTATATGCTTTCCGCAAGAACTTGTTTCAGGAGATGCTTTGACAGAGCTGAAGGAGATTATATGTGTGTTTCATTCAGCCACTTGTTTTTCCTTTACTGGGTCAACAAATAAATCAGAAAGCAGAAACTTTGGGACCTAACCAGGTGCTCTTTACAGATGCTGAAATTTTATGAAAAAAAGTGAGCTGTATAATGTTTGAAGAGCTGGAGAATTGATTAAAGAATTGATTAAACAGGTTAGTAGGAACTACCCTTGACCAAAAAGTGCCTGCAGCCTACTTATCTTTGTGGTTAGATGAACAGGTTTTTTCCTTTGTTGGAAAAAGAACTAAATTCAGCAAAAATAAATGCCAAAATTATTGTTACGATTAACAAATGGAAAGCAATTCTCCTTGAACAATGTACATGTCTCAAATAATAATCCTGAACAAGCACAACAGTGTGCTAAATTCCCCATTACTCACAAACTGTGTGATCAAAAGGTACATCAAACAAATTTATCACCAGGTTCATTTCTGAAAAGTTAATTTTGATAAAAAAAAAAAGGAAAGAAAAAAGAAAACATTGAATATTTATTCAAGCCTCTCTAGCTTGCTCAGAACCTAAAACCCAGACTTTTTGTGAAAGATCTATTTTTTTCTTAAGTACTTCATGTTTTTTAAACCCTTTTACTCTCTTGTTTTATAAAAATAGGTTTAAATTAGTCATTTTAATTAAGTAAAAGATGGTTGGAACAATAAAAAAAAATTCAGTTTTAACACACAGTGAATCCCTAAGGTTGAGTATAGTAAAACTGTAGAAAAATCAGTGAAATAGATATTGTTCCACAGAAGACCTCTTACAAAGTAAAGGAAGATTGAAGAAAAAAGTGTTGGAAAATATATGCTTTAGGAAAAAGAAGAAAAATAATGTCAAAAGCTTAGTACCAATGATAATAGCTTTATAAAGAAGAAGGGTTTTCCTCTATGTGCTGTTTGTTGCCTCACTATTTCATAATTTTTTTTTTCCATAACTTTTTACCTCTCCCATGTAGGCCATACTATTAGCATTGCTATATTTAATTTTGCACGTGTAATAATGCCCTATTTTTGAGTCCACACAGCTGTCTAAACCATGCTGTGTGGCTGGGAACTTTCCCATATTTAGTGTCTCAGACATTATTCAAAAGCATCACAAAAATTCTGCCAAGAGAACTATATTTACAAGGGAACAGCAAAGTGAGGGTGGTAGCAATATTCAGACCTTTAATTAATGGCTCAGTAAGGCTGTAACTTCAAGATCCTATCTTGTCCTATCTAATAAAAATGTCCTCCTACAGGCTCGATACATACTTCAATAACCAAGAATGTGGCTTAGAAAGGGAATACACAAAAAGACAGCAAAAACACTCAATGAAAGACAACAAAACTGTAATCAAACAGTAGTGCCTTAGAAAGGGAATACACAAAAAGACAGCAAAAACACTCAATGAAAGACAACGAAACTGTAATCAAACAGTAATTACATGCAAACAAACTTTCAAATCTTAATAGCATATTTACTTCTAAAAACACAG
>Ga0065711_1008655_pt1 | contig 18423 bp, 10 predicted proteins | sample Hoacrofraction12_FD_59098 | JGI IMG/M metagenome (GOLD analysis project Ga0065711, IMG submission 59098) | Hoatzin crop microbial communities from Cojedes, Venezuela - Epithelial fraction 12 v2 (version 2) | ecosystem: Host-associated > Birds > Digestive system > Esophagus > Crop | place...
CTCTCGCTATGTCCACTACCGTAACGGTTGATATGCTCCAAAGCCTCATCAATACTGTTTACGGTCTTCAGTGCCAACTTATAATCCATCCACTCCGTACCAAAAGTGTCTGCATCAGCTTTCTCGAGATAAGGATAACGTCCTTCCAATGCCTGATGCGACAGTTCATCGGCGTATATCACTACATTTTTCTCTGCCATAGGGGCACATAGTTCAGCCAGGTCTTGGAGACGCGAGCGATGTATGATAAGACAGTCTAACGCGTTACAAACACTTACTCTGCGTGTCTTGGCATTAAAGACGATAGCCTTACCTTTCTCTATGTCACCGTATTCATCAAAATAGGTGTCTACCACTCCCGCGCCCGTCTCTATAACAGGTACTCTGGCATTATCGCGCACAAAACTGATAAGTTTTTTTCCTCCGCGAGGGATGCATAAATCGACATACCCAACAGCGTTGAGCATCTCTGCCGTCGCCTCATGCGTAGCGGGCAAAAGCGCCACCACATCGGGATCCACACCGTTCTGTTCCAATATCTTACGTATCAGCGTGACGATAGCACGATTGCTGTTGTCAGCATCTTTTCCTCCTTTAAGTATACAAGCATTGCCACTCTTAAAACAGAGTGAGAAGACATCGAAGCTTACGTTAGGACGAGCCTCGTATATCACCCCTATAACACCGAAGGGCACGCTGACTCTACGGAGATACAGACCGTTCTCCAGTGTACGTTCCTTAGTGATATGTCCTAAAGGTGTCGGCAACGTTGCCACATGCTTGATATCCGATGCTATACCCTGAAGACGTTGCTCCGTCAGCAGCAGACGGTCGTACAACGGATTGCTTTTATCCATCGCACTCAAATCTTTGGCATTAGCAGCCAATATCTCATCTTTGTTCACACCTATCGCGTCTGACACCGCACAAAGTATCCTGTTTTTCGTGTCATCACTGATAAGCGCCAACTTTCTACTCGCCCTCTTTACTTTCTCAAATATCTCGTTCATCAATTATAAATTTAAACGCTGCGAAGCAGCATAACTATCAACTATCAACTACTCTATGTAGAGGTAATCGTAGTGCACCATCGGTTTCACCTCCTTCTTACCTATCAGAACACGAGCTGTATTACTGTCATAGCTACTGCGTCCCACGGCAAATCTTCTGCCCTCTTGATCGAAGATGTTTACTATCTCGCCTTCCTCGAACTCACCTTCTATCGACTCTACGCCCACCATCAATATGCTCACCACTCTCTTTTCTTCCAATAGCGCCTTCACCACGATATCGCTTACCACTACCTTACCTTTAGCGAAGCTCTCACTGTGAGCAAGCCATTTCTTAAGGTCGGATGTAGGATGTGGGTTGGGCACGAACTCGGTATGTGGAGTATTCTCACGATTCTCTATGAGGTCACGGAGGATATTATCTCGTTTGCCGTTGGCGATAATAACACGTATGCCTTCGTCTGCAACCTTACGGGATATATTACTCTTGGTAATCATGCCTCCTCTACCGAAACCGCTCTTCTCGGTCTGAATAAACTCGCTGAGATCCTGTCCCGGTTGCACCTTCTCGATAAGTTTTGAAGATGGATCCTTTGGCGACCCCGTATACACACCGTCGATATTACTCAGTATCACGAGCGTCTCAGCTCCCATCATGGCAGCGATGAGTCCCGACAGTTCGTCGTTATCGGTAAACATTAGCTCGGTAAGACTCACGGTGTCGTTCTCATTGACGATAGGTACAACGTTATTCTCTAACATCACCTGCATACAGGAACGTTGGTTCAGATACTCCCGACGTGTGGCGAAACTCTCCTTCATCGTAAGCACCTGACCGATATGAATACCGTATTCCCTAAACAGATCGTAGTACAAAGCCATCAACTTCACCTGTCCCATGGCAGAATAGAGCTGTCGCTGTTGAATACTATCCAACTTATGCAGCGCCTTCATCTCACCCTTACCACTGGTGACGCTACCACTCGATACTAGAATAACCTGATAATCATGACGGAGTACCCACACCACCTGGTCTACTATCGACGACAGGCGCGTGATATCTAATTTTCCGTCCTCACATGTCAGTACATTACTGCCAACTTTTACTACAATCCTCTTCATATCAAAATTTGCGGCAAAGCAACAAATCTAGTTGATAATTGATAGTTATTACCAATAAAGATTTAATTATCCATTATCAATTCTCAATTATCAATTTAGAAAAAAATTTCATTTTTTTCTATTGTCCTTTTCTCTTATCTCTACTCTTCTTATCTTGCCCGATATTGTCTTAGGCAACTCCTCCACGAACTCTATGATACGTGGATATTTATATGGTGCCGTTTCCTTCTTCACGTGATTCTGTAGTTCTTTCACGAGATTGTCATCGGCTCTGTTTTTATATTCATCGCTAAGTACTATAGTGGCTTTCACCACCATACCGCGGATATCATCGGGAACACCGGTGATGGCACATTCCACTACCGCGGGGTGAGTCATCAAGGCACTCTCCACCTCGAACGGGCCGATACGGTAGCCGCTCGACTTGATAACATCGTCGATACGTCCTTCAAACCAATAGTAACCGTCTTCATCACGCCATGCCATATCACCTGTATGATACAGTCCGTCGTGCCATGCCTCACGTGTCTTTTCCTCGTCACGGTAATAATATTTAAAGAGACCTATCGGTTTCCTGTCACCGACATGTATCACTATCTCACCTTTCTCACCCTCCTCACAAGGAGTACCGTCTGCTTTCACCAGGTCGATGTCATACTGCGCGTTAGGCATACCCATACTTCCCGGTTTCGGTTTCATCCAAGGCATAGTACCGAGTGTCATCGTCGTCTCGGTCTGTCCGAATCCTTCATATATATTCAGTCCTGTCAGCTCATAGAACTTATCGAACACCGCGGGGTTCAGAGCCTCGCCGGCTGTACAACAGTAACGAAGACTGCTTAAGTCGAACTTTGAGAAATCCTCGAGGATCATAAAACGATATACCGTAGGGGGAGCGCAGAACGAGGTCACGTGATATTTCTCCATCTGTTTCAACATGTCGGCAGCATGGAATTTCTCGTGGTCGTAAACGAAGACGCAAGCTCCTGCGAACCACTGCCCGTAGAACTTACCCCACACGGCTTTTCCCCATCCCGTGTCAGCCACAGTAAGATGCAGACTGTCTTCCTTCAAGTTATGCCAGAACACACCTGTAGTAAGGTGTCCAAGTGCATAAAGAAAGTCGTGGGCTGCCATCTTCGGCTCACCGCTCGTACCACTGGAGAAATATATTATCATAGTATCCTCGTTGGTATTCACATGAGCAGGACGCACGAAAGCAGGTGCTTTCTCCCATTCTGCGTGGTAGTCGTGGAAGCCCTCCGGAACATCCGGTCCAACGCTTATCAACGTATCCACAGTATTACATTCCGGCATTGCCTCCTGTATCTGCGACAGCACGTAAGGCTCACCCACACAGATGATACCTTTTATCGAAGCACGGTTGCAACGGTACACGATGTCATGCTTCGTCAACATGTGAGTGGCAGGGATAACCACGGCACCCAGTTTACAGAGTGCCAACATGGTGATCCACCATTCCAAACGTCTTTTCAGGATTAGCATGACGGTATCGCCCTTGCTTATACCCAATGACTGCAGATATGCTGCTGCCTTATCACTCATTTCCTTGAGATCCTTAAACGTGAGTGTTATCTCCGCACCCTTGTCATTGGTCCACAACAGAGCCTTTTTATCAGGGTTCTCTGCTGCCCATACGTCCATCACGTCGTATGCGAAATTAAAGTTCTCAGGAACGATAAATTCTAAGTTTTTATTGTAATCTTCTACCGAAGTAAACGTCGTCTGTTTTAAAAATCTTTCTACCATAATGCCTATCAGAATATTATAGCAAGGAATTTCACCTGCTCACCATTTAGTGCTTTCATGTAATGCGGTTGTGTCGAATCGAAATAGATGCTGTCACCTTCGTTGAGTATCAACGTCTTGTTACCGATATGCAGCTCCATCGATCCTTCCAGAATCATGTTAAACTCCTGTCCTGCGTGGGTGTTTGGTTCTACCTTGACGTCATCGTCTTTCGGTTCCACCACCACGATAAACGGGTCGGCTTTCCTACCGCGGAAACCGCTTGCCAGACTCTGATATTTATATGCCTTACGACGTTCTACCGACAGTCCCTGTCCTTTACGAGTAAGGAAATACGTGTTCATGTGCGGTTCCTCTCCGAAGAGAAGCACATCCAATGACACACCATACTCTTTAGCAATTTTCTGTAGGTTTGCAACGGAGATTTCGGCATCGCCGCTCTCCATCTTCTCATACTGCTCCACGCTGATGCCACAAAGACGTGCTATATCCCCCTTAGAGATATCGAGTACGTCTCGCAGTCCTCTCAGACGTTCACCTATTTGTTTAATCTGCTCATCCATATATAATCGTTTTTTCTTGCATTCTTACCACTAAATCAGTGCAATAGCATTTACGCTGCAAATATAACAAATAAATCCGAATTATCCATTATCGACTAATAAAAGTTTATCTTCTTCAGACACCTTTACCACAGCATGCTTAAACGGATTGATATCTATCTTTTCGTTCAATAATTTCTTCGTTATCAATGTTATGATCAGTGTCAAGAGGAATGTCAGTAACAGATATATGACAGATACTAGCAGATAACCTTCAATCTTAAAGTAGTTTACATTTGTTGCCATCGTTATGGCTCCAAACAATTCCGTAAGTCCGATGACATTGAGTATGGAAGAATCCTTCAGACTTACGATATACTCGTTGAGAATAGCAGGCAACGTATTTTTTATAGCCTGTGGTAACAATACATATCTGTTCGTTTGTGAAGGGGTAAGTCCAAGTGCGATAGCTCCCTCCGTCTGTCCTTTATCAATAGACGAAAGACCACCTCTTATTATCTCGCACATATAAGCAGCAATATTCATCGACATCACAACCAATGCACATAAGAAATATCCTCCAAATATGTATATAGAGGGCATATCAGACCATATCGGGGTACTGAAGAATATTACCATTGACTGTATAAGCAAGGGAGTTCCTCTAAATACGGTGACGTAAACATCACAAAAGACCTTAATAGCCTTTTTAACACCTCTGATAAAGGCATTATCGGTATCATTGGGTCGCATACTCCGCCCTATGGCTAAGAGAATACCAAGTAGCAGACCGATAGTCGTGGCAAAAAGAGTAAGCGTAAGCGTCATTATGATACCTTGCAGTATAACTTTCTTATAGTTCTTAATGAGATAAACGGTTTTCTCATAAAAACTCATATCTGCAGTCTTTTCCTTGTTGGCAATGATAGATTCCGCAGTAGGTTTATCTAAGATAACACCATCTACTATTCCTGACTTTAAGGCCAGAATCATATCTGGAATTCTTTGTAATGAGGGGCTTACCTCACTACCATATTGCTTATGCCAATCGTTATTCAGAGTTTCAAAAGCAGTTCCTTTCTGCGCAACAATAGTCATTCCCTTTACTGAATCCAGTACGTTATGTTTCATCAGGGAAGTATTCTTAGTTGTTAACACACATACGTCACTTATGTAATAAGGTTTTGAGAAATCAACACTTTTCAGTCTCTCCGGTGTTACACTCAATGTAGAGAAAGCGATGTCCACCGCACCCGTTTTTACAGCCGTAACAATTGCGTCAAAGTCGTATTTGTATATCTCAATGTTCACATGCAGATAATTTGCGAGTGATTTTAATATTTCGAATTCGAAGCCATATACATACATATCCTTTTGACCCGATACGGGTAAAGTCCATTCATCTTCCGATACTTTTGACATATTAAACGGTGGATATCCACATTCGTTGGCAATTTTGATTGTCACATTGGAACGTTGTGCTTCGTACGATAATTTTACGGCATTAACAGGATCAACTGCTTCCCCCTTGTATAACGACACTGCGTTTTGCATCATCTTGTCCAGATCCTCTTGTTTTAATGAGGATATAAAATCATCGACTTTTTTCTTGTAAGGGCTTCCCTTAGGGAAAGCGGCGTTTAATGCCAGACTTTCGCGGATGAAATCTTCACTAAGGACAGATCTGTCTATAGTAAAGATACATTGCCCTTCACTTTCGTTTGCTTTATACGTTGCACACAAACCGACAGGATAAGAAGTCAGAACTGCGTCCACTTCTCCTTTCTTAACTTCGTCAACAAGTGCTTCTGTGGATGCCTTTGTTGACAAATTATGTATATCATATCTTTGTGACCAATCTCTCAATATTTCAGAATACGGTGTACCTCTCTGAGCTATTATCTTTTTACCCTCAATCTCGTCTTCATCGAATGTTCCATCCATAAAAGAACGTTTAGTGATGAGTACTGGCACGCTGGTATAATAAGGTTTACTAAAGGAAATATAATCTTCCTTTGTAGGACTATAATTATATGACGATATTATTATATCTGCCACACCGCTGTTTACTGCCTCAATCAGTTTTGTACGGTTCACCTTAAAAAGTGTAAGGTCACATCCTAGAACATTTGCTATGATTTTTGCTAGTTCCACGTCAACTCCATTGGCGTGTCCGTCCCTATCATTGACGATAGGTACCGACCATTCGCTTGCCACAGAGTCTGTCCAGTTCATCGGGGCATTATCTGCACTACATACCACTCTTAGTTTCTTATTCGAATACACAGCATGTGGATCCAGTTTTACAGGAGTGCCAATGGCTTCATCTCCATTGTAACGCATAATAGCATCTGACAGCATACCCTGCATCATATCATCGAAACCATCACTACCGATAATGCTGTCTACGATATTGAGAATATCTTCTCTGCCTTTAGATACTCCTATTACAAAATCGTTATAAGCATCATCATTGTTAACCTGCAGACTGTCAAGGGATATAACAGACACTCTGTCACTTTGTTCTGTCTTATTACATGAAACAAGTATTAACAGTGCTGTTATTATGATTGTATAGGTATTGCGTATCTGCATAATTATTTGAATAACGTTTTATTTTTAAAGAATTTCAAGAAATCAATCCTCCAAGTGAGACCCGCAGACAAGAAGACACTTTTATCTACGATTTCTTTATATCTGCTGGTATTTGATCCGAAGTCAGTATAGCATGCAGCATGGATTCTTACGCTCTCATTTTTTATGGGAAAGTATTCTGCATAAAAACCGACTCTTCCGCAGTCGGTTCCTGCACTTGTATATACGTCATAATCATACTGCTCATCACAAGTATTGAAATCGTATGTTCCTTTTAATGCGAATGTAAGATTGTTAAGAGGCATATATTTTAAAGCCCCAATAAATGACATATTCCTAAAAAGCCAGTATTTGCTCGAGCTACTACCCGCAAATGATGCGCGGTTGTGGATATCTGCTTCTATAACAAATCTATTCAGGTTTATCCTGTGACCTAGTGCAAGCCATCCGATAAAATTCCCGGGATGAGATTCCATTAGATTCACTGAATACATAAATTCTATATTCTTACTATGATTTCCACTCCACATAACACTGTAAGCATAAATATTCCTCTTGCCGTATGACTCCCAATATGGACTTTGTACAATCTCAAAGTAAAGATTGCTCTTTTTCAGGGCGATATTGAATCCTGTACCCCATTCGTAAAGTTCCATAACACTGTTAAACTGGTTAGTTATCATAATATCTATGGAGGCATAGTCAACATCGATACCGGCTAATGCCATCGCACGTTTACCAAAGTCAACAGTAAATTTGTCATTGATATGATAACGAAGAAGGGCAAAGTCGGTAGCATCAAAGAAATTCCCATCCGCCGATGATCTATTTATTCTATGTCGTATCCTATAACTAAACTTGTCGAATAAACGTCCTTGCATAACAAAATTTAAATGAGTCCCCTTTATTCCAGTATTGTCATGGTCTGTTTCCCCGTCAACGGAATAATAGTCGGCCTCGCCACGGAGTTCGAGCCCCAGCTGCTTGACGGTATTCCCTTCTTCCGGGAACCAATCAACATGTTCAGATTCTTTGTCCACTATCTCCGAGAGAATGGTATCTTGTACCTCTATACCCATGTCACTGGCATTGCCTATAGCAGGAACTTGAATGATGAAAAGTAATACTCCTCCTATCTTTAATACATTTTTCATTTTATTATTCATAGAAATTACGTTAGTATCATTTTGCGCCACAAATATAACAAATAATTCTCAACTATCAATTATCAACTATCAATTATCAACTAAAAAAAAGGGGTGCATCTTCCGACGCACCCGATTTTTTTAGTTTAGTTGTTCTGGGTTTCCAAAAGGAGCTATCGTCTTGCCTTTCTTTCCTTCCGGCATCACGATAGGCCCGAAGGTCTTCTCGTATTTCACCATATTTTCTTGCAACGCATACATCAGACGTTTTGCATGTTCCGGTGCCATGATAACACGGCTGCAAACGGTAGCATTCTGGATGCCTGGCATGATACGTGCAAAGTCAAGTACGAAATCGCTGCTCGAATGGGTGATAACAGCGAAGTTGGAATACTGACCCTGTGCCACCTCTTTTGGTATCTCAATATCAAATTTTTTATTTTCTTCCATAACTAAAAAGAATTATTCTTCTGTCTCTTCTTCTTCATTCTCAAAATCTAGCACGGTGCGCTTGTTGGCCATCATACGGTCGTAGTCTTCTTTGCTTCCTACGATTAGGTTCTGGAACTCACGCATACCTGTACCGGCTGGGATAAGGTGTCCGCAGATCACGTTCTCCTTCATACCCTCCAGTTTATCTACCTTACCGCGTATAGCAGCCTCGTTGAGCACTTTCGTTGTCTCCTGGAAGGAAGCAGCCGACATGAAGCTCTTCGTCTGCAATGCAGCACGGGTAATACCCTGAAGAATCTGTGTTGACGTTGCTGGTACAGCATCACGAACGACAACAGGACGGAGGTCACGACGTTTGAGTTGTGAGTTCTCATCACGCAGTCTACGTGCGGTGATGATCTGTCCGTTGTGCAAGTTCTCACTGTCACCGGCATCGGTAACAACTTTCTTACCCCAGATACGGTCGTTCTCCTCTGCGAAGTCGAGCTTGTCAACCAAATCCTGCTCAAGGAAGGTTGTGTCACCCGGATCGTTGATCTGTACCTTACGCATCATCTGACGAACGATGATCTCAAAGTGCTTATCGTTGATCTTCACACCCTGCAGACGGTATACGTCCTGTACCTCGTTAACAATATATTCCTGTACGGCTGTAGGACCTTTAATAGCAAGGATGTCAGCAGGTGTGATAACACCGTCAGACAATGGAGTACCTGCTCTCACAGCGTCGTCTTGCTGTACAAGGATCTGCTTACTCAGACTTACCAGATAATGACGTTCCTCACCGGTCTTACTTGTTACTATCACCTCACGGTTACCACGTTTCACCTTACCCATGGTCACAACACCGTCGATCTCGCTTACTACAGCAGGGTTAGACGGGTTACGGGCCTCGAAGAGCTCTGTTACACGTGGAAGACCTCCCGTGATATCGCCTGCCTTACCTACGGCACGTGGTATCTTCACGATGGTCTCACCGGTCTTAACCTTCTGACCGTCTTCGCAGTTAAGGTGACCACCCACAGGGAAGTTGTATGTACGTATCACCTCACCGTTCTTGTCGAGGATATCTACAGAAGGAACCTTACTCTTATCTTTCGATTCTGTTATAATCTTCTCTGTCAAACCAGAGGTCTCATCGGTCTCGGCACGGTAGGTAACACCCTCGATAACATCGTGGAAACGAAGCTTACCGGCGCTCTCCGTTACGATAACGGCGTTGAATGGATCCCACTGTGCGATAAGATCGCCTTTCTTCACCTGATCGTTGTGCGAGAAGAAGAGTGAGCTACCGTAAGGTACATTGACTGTAGAGAAGATAACGCCTGTCTTAACATCCACGAAACGCAGTTCCGTTAGACGGCTCACTACCATCTGACAGTCTTTACCGTTGTCCTCAAACGGAACGGTACGCAACTCATCGAATTCTAGTCTACAGTCAGACTTAGCCACGATACTTGCGTTGGCAGCAGCGTTACCTGCGACACCACCGGCGTGGAAAGTACGAAGTGTAAGCTGTGTTCCCGGCTCACCGATAGCCTGTGCTGCGATGACGCCGACAGCCTCACCGAGTTGAACCATCTTACTTGTAGCGAGGTTACGTCCGTAACATTTCATACATACACCATGCTTACTCTCGCAGGTGAGTACGGAACGTATCTCGACGCTCTCTATAGGACTATCCTCTATAGCCTGTGCTATAGGCTCTGTTATCTCTTCGCCTGCAGCCACGAGCAGTTCACCCGTCTCTGGGTTAACCACGTCATGTACGCTGACACGACCGAGAATCTTTTCATATAGAGATGCTATCACCTCATCACCGTTCTTCAGTGCCGTACATACCAAACCACGCAGTGTACCACAATCTTCCTCGGTGATAATCACGTCATGACTCACGTCAACCAAACGACGTGTCAGGTATCCTGCATCGGCAGTCTTCATAGCGGTATCGGCAAGACCCTTACGAGCACCGTGGGTAGAGATAAAGTACTCCAGCACGCTCATTCCCTCCTTGAAGTTGGAAACGATAGGGTTCTCAATAATCAGTGATCCCTCAGCACCGGCTTTCTGCGGTTTGGTCATAAGACCACGCATACCTGAAAGCTGACTGATCTGGTCCTTACTACCACGGGCACCGGAGTCAAGCATCATATATACAGCGTTGAAGCCCTGGTCGGCCTCTGTCATCTCTTTCATCAGCACCTCACGAAGGTCGTTGTTTACGTGTGTCCAGGTATCGATAACCTGGTTGTAACGCTCGTTGTCGGTGATGAATCCCATGTTATAGTTTTCTGTGATCTGTGCCACCTCGTCATTACCACGTTTCACCAATGCCTCTTTCTCTTTCGGCACGATGATATCGTCGAGGTTGAACGACAGACCGGCAGTATATGCCATCTTATATCCTAAGTTCTTGATACCATCGAGGAACTCGCAGGCACGAGCCATACCGACAGACTTGATAACATCGGCGATGATACCGCGCAGACTCTTCTTAGAGATGATGTCGTTAACGAATCCTACCTCATCAGGAATAATCTGGTTTACGATAACACGACCTACTGATGTCTCTACCATCTTCTTCACGATGTTACCGTTCTCATCAAGGTCTCTTACTATCACGTTTACACGAGCGTGAACGTCGCACTTGCCTTCGTTATGTGCTATGATAGCCTCCTCAGGACCATAGAATGTCAGTCCCTCACCCTTTGCTCCCGGACGAATCTTTGTGATATAGTACAGTCCGAGCACCATATCCTGTGACGGTACGGTGATAGGAGCACCATTGGCCGGGTTAAGGATATTATGACTCTGAAGCATCAGTATCTGTGCTTCGAGTATTGCTTCGTTACTTAGTGGAAGGTGTACAGCCATCTGGTCACCGTCGAAGTCGGCATTGAACGCCGTACATGCTAGTGGGTGCAACTGAATAGCCTTACCTTCTATCATCTTAGGCTGGAACGCCTGTATACCGAGACGGTGCAGTGTAGGAGCACGGTTGAGGAGTACAGGATGACCCTTCATCACGTTCTCCAGGATATCCCAGATAACCGGTTCACGACGGTCTACGATACGTTTTGCGCTCTTCACCGTCTTCACGATACCACGCTCGATAAGTTTACGGATGATAAATGGTTTGTACAACTCTGCTGCCATCAGTTTAGGCAGACCGCACTCACCCATCTTCAACTCAGGACCTACGACGATAACGGAACGTGCAGAATAGTCAACACGTTTACCGAGCAGGTTCTGACGGAAACGTCCCTGTTTTCCTTTCAGTGAGTCAGAGAGTGATTTCAATGCTCTGTTGGCATTTGTCTCGCTTCTTACGGCACTGCTCTTACGAGAGTTATCGAACAACGAGTCTACAGCCTCCTGCAACATACGTTTCTCGTTTCTCAAGATAACATCCGGAGCCTTAATCTCCATCAGTCTCTTAAGACGGTTGTTACGTATGATAACACGACGGTAGAGGTCGTTGAGGTCGGATGTAGCGAAACGACCACCATCCAGTGGTACCAACGGACGAAGTTCCGGTGGTGTCACAGGCAGTATCTTCATTATCATCCACTCAGGACGGTTGATGTCCTTACTTGCGCGGAAAGCCTCTACTACCTGCAGACGTTTCAGTGCCTCGTTCTTACGCTGTGCAGAGTTGTCTGAGTTGGCACGGTCGCGCAACTCGTATGACAAAGCGTCCAGGTCAAGACGAACCAAAAGGTCGTAGATACCTTCGGCACCCATCTTGGCGATAAACTTGTTTGGATCCGACTCCGGCAGAAGCTCATTGTCCTCTGGCAGACTGTCGAGAATATCGTTATATTCCTCGTCTGTCAATAGGTCCTGAACGTGAGAACCATTCAGTTCCTCACCCTCTGCATTCTTACGTCCTGCTACGATACCTGGCTGTACCACCACGTAGCGCTCGTAATAAATGATAGACTCTAGTTTCTTCGTTGGCAGACCAAGGAGATAACCTATCTTGTTTGGTAGTGAACGGAAGTACCAGATATGTGCTACAGGCACCTCCAGTGCTATATGTCCACAACGCTCACGGCGAACTTTCTTTTCTGTCACCTCAACACCACAACTGTTACATATAATGCCCTTGTAACGTATACGTTTGTACTTACCGCAGGCGCACTCATAATCCTTGGTAGGACCGAAGATGCGCTCGCAGAACAAACCGTCGCGCTCTGGTTTATATGTACGATAGTTTATGGTCTCTGGTTTTGTCACCTCACCGTATGAATTCTCCAATATCTCCTCCGGAGAGGCCAGACTGATAGTTATCTTGGTGAAGTTCGTTTTTGTCTTATTACTTTTCTTGAAAGCCATATTTATGTTTTTTACCGTAAGTTAATCAATCGAGTTTTATACTTAGTCCCAAACCTCTCAACTCGTGCAGTAACACGTTGAGTGACTCTGGTATTCCAGGGGTTGGCATCTGCTCACCCTTAACGATAGCCTCGTAGGTCTTGCTTCTGCCCGTTACATCGTCTGACTTCACTGTCAGAATCTCCTGTAGGATATGGCTGGCACCGAAGGCTTCGAGTGCCCATACCTCCATCTCTCCGAAACGCTGACCACCAAACTGTGCCTTACCACCAAGTGGTTGCTGTGTGATAAGTGAGTACGGACCGATGCTACGTGCGTGCATCTTATCCTCTACCATGTGACCCAGTTTGAGGAAGTATGTGATACCGATAGTTGCAGGTTGGTCGAAACGCTCACCTGTCTCACCGTCATACAGGTATGTTGAACAGAGACGAGGCAGGCCGGCCTTGTCTGTCCATGCCTGCAGATCCTCCAGTTTGGCACCGTCGAAGATAGGAGTAGCAAATTTCACGCCGAGACGTTTGCCTGCTGCTCCGAGGATAGCCTCGTATATCTGACCAAGGTTCATACGAGAAGGCACACCCAGTGGGTTAAGTACCAAGTCTACAGGACGACCATCCTCGAGGAATGGCATATCCTCCTGACGAACGATCTTTGATACGATACCTTTGTTACCATGACGACCGGCAAGCTTATCACCTACACCGATCTTACGTTTCTTGGCAACGTATACCTTAGCCATCTGAAGGATGCCTGAAGGCAGCTCGTCACCGATGCTGATAGCATAGTCACGACGTTTACGTTCTGCATCGAGCAGTTTCACCTTCTTCAGGTAGTTGGTTATCAACTGAGACACAAGCAGATTGATATGATCGTTGTCTGTCCACTTGCTCAGTTGGATATCTGTAAACTCGAATGCTGCTATTCTCTCCTGTACGTCCTTATCGTTGAACTTAGCGCCTTTGTTGATACGCTCAACGCCGGCGTAGTCTTTGATACCCTTACAGGTCTTACCTTTCAGGAGGGTAAACAGTTTGTCGAGGAGCAGTTCCTTCAGATCCTGCTGTTTTGCGTCGTACTCCTCGCCCAACTTCTTCAGAGTCTCCTTATCTCTCATCTTAGCCTGACGTGTCTTCACAGCATGAGTAAAGAGCTTCTTGTCGATGATGACACCGCTAAGACTAGGATTAGCCTTGAGTGATGTATCCTTCACGTCACCGGCCTTGTCACCGAAGATAGCGCGCAGCAGTTTCTCCTCCGGAGAAGGATCGCTCTCACCCTTAGGTGATATCTTACCGATAAGGATATCTCCCGGTTCTACGCGGGCACCGACACGGATGATACCGTTCTCGTCAAGGTCTTTCGTTGCCTCTTCGCTAACGTTAGGGATATCACTTGTAAACTCTTCCACACCACGTTTTGTCTCACGTACGTCGAGAGAATACTCGTCAACATGCACAGATGTCAACAGGTCCTCACGTACCACGCGTTCGTTGAGCACGATAGCATCCTCATAGTTGTAACCTTTCCAAGGCATGTAAGCCACGAGGAGGTTACGACCGAGTGCCAACTCTCCGTTTTCCGTAGCATAACCCTCTGTCAGGATATCACCTTTCTTCACGCGCTGACCCTTGTCACAGATAGGACGAAGGTCGATAACCATGCTCTGGTTGGTACGACGGAACTTAGGTATACGATATTCTTTCAGTGCAGGCTCGAAGCTTACGAAATCTTCGTCTTCTGTACGGTCGTAGAGTACACGTATTGTCGTAGCGTCAACATAGTCTATCACACCGTCGCCCTCGGCTGTTATCATAGTACGTGAGTCCTCACATACCTGACGCTCCAGACCTGTTCCTACGATAGGAGCCTCGTTGTGCAACAGAGGTACTGCCTGGCGCATCATGTTACTACCCATCAGCGCACGGTGAGCATCGTCATGCTCCAAGAATGGAATCAGTGATGCAGCGATAGATGCGATCTGCTGTGGAGCCACATCCATCAGTTTTACCTCTGAAGGTGGTACAACAGGATAGTCGGCATCTCTACGACATTTTACTACAGGACGGATGAATGAGCCGTCCTCTCTCAGTGGAGCGTTACCCTGACCGATGATAACATCTTCCTCCTCTTCAGCAGTAAGATATACCACATGGTCGTTGTCAAGGTCTACGATTGAATTCTCCACCTTACGGTATGGTGTCTCGATAAATCCGAGACTGTTTATCTTTGCGTACACACAGAGAGAAGAGATAAGTCCGATGTTTGGACCCTCAGGGCTCTCAATAGGACAGAGACGTCCGTAGTGTGTATAGTGCACGTCACGTACCTCGAAACCGGCACGCTCACGTGACAGACCGCCAGGACCTAAGGCAGAGAGACGACGTTTGTGTGTCACCTCAGCCAATGGATTGGTCTGATCCATAAACTGTGACAGAGGGTTGGTACCGAAGAAGGAGTTTACAACGCTGGAAATGGTCTTCGCGTTGATAAGCTCGATAGGTGTGAACACCTCACTGTCACGAACGTTCATACGCTCTCTGATGGTACGACTCATACGAGCCAGACCTACGGAGAACTGGTTTGACAACTGCTCTCCCACCGTTCTTACACGACGGTTGCTCAAGTGGTCGATATCATCGACATTAGCCTTGGAGTTGATCAGCTGTATAAGATATTTTATAATCTCTATGATATCTTCGTTTGTCAGCACACGAATAGACATATCGGTATCGAGACCCAGTTTCTTGTTTATTCTGTATCTACCTACCTCACCTAGGTCGTATCTCTTGTCTGAGAAGAACAGACCCTGTATCACCTCACGTGCCGTAGCCTCGTCAGGAGCATCAGCGTTACGCAACTGACGGTAGATATAATCCACTGCCTCGCGCTCACTGTTACTGGTATCCTTCTGTAGTGTGTTGAAGATAATGCTGTAGTCAGAAGCCACCGACTCATCCTTGTGAATAAGGATGGTAGCGTTCTTACTATCTATAATTGTCTGGATATTCTCTTCCGTGATCTCCGTCTCACGTTCCATCAATACCTCGTTACGCTGCATTGATACTACCTCACCAGTATCCTCGTCAACGAAGTCCTCCGACCAGCTCTTCAGTATCCTGGCAGCCAGTTTACGCCCGATGACTGCCTTGAGATTCTTTTTGTTTACCTTAACCTCTTCTGCCAAGTCGAAGATAGAAAGAATATCCCTGTCGTTTTCATATCCGATGGCTCTCAATAGTGTTGTCACCGGCAACTTCTTCTTACGATCGATGTAAGCGTACATCACGTTGTTGATGTCGGTGGCGAACTCTATCCAACTACCTTTGAAAGGTATGATACGAGCAGAGTACAATAATGTACCGTTAGCATGTACGCTTTGTCCGAAGAACACACCCGGAGAACGGTGCAACTGTGATACTACGACACGTTCTGCACCATTGATGATGAATGTTCCGTTGTGTGTCATATACGGTATGGCACCGAGGAACACATCCTGTATCTCGGTATTGAAATCCTCATGGTCAGGATCAGAACAAGAGAGTTTCAATTTTGCCTTCAATGGAACGCTGTATGTCAGACCCCTCTCCAAGCACTCGTCGATAGAATAGCGAGGCGGGTCGATATAGTAGTCGAGGAATTCCAACACAAAGTTGTTACGGGTGTCTCTGATAGGGAAATTCTCCTCAAACACCTTGTACAGTCCATCATTCTTTCTCTTCTCTGGTGGAGTGTCTAACTGCAGGAAGTCCTGAAATGACTTTAGTTGCACGTCAAGAAAATCCGGATATGGCATCGGATTATGAACGCTGGCAAAATTTATTCTTCCTTCTTGTTTCTTTTCTACTTTATTTGAAGCCATGTCTATATTTTAAATGTTTTACTTCGTGACTTACATTAACATACATGCTGTATGTTGTTTTGACAACAAAAGGTTAAGACTCCCTTACTGAGGAAATCTTAACCATTAGATGTAAATTGTTATCCCTTAACGGGATGAATTTTCACTTTAAGCGAGGTGGCTTACTTCAGCTCTACCTTAGCACCAGCCTCTTCGATAGTCTTCTTAAGGTTCTCTGCCTCTTCTTTGCTGAGACCCTCTTTCAATGTAGAAGGAGCACCGTCTACAAGGTCTTTAGCCTCTTTCAAACCGAGACCGCAAGCCTCTTTAACAGCCTTAACTACCTGCAGTTTTGCAGCACCAGCCTCTGTGAGAACAACATCAAATGAGCTCTTCTCCTCAGCAGCAGCTGCAGCACCACCAGCTGCAGGACCAGCAGCAACAGCAACAGCTGCAGCAGCAGGTTCAATTCCATACTCGTCCTTCAGGACCTGAGCCAACTCGTTAACTTCTTTTACTGTCAAATTTACCAATTCTTCAGCAATAGCCTTAATATCTGCCATTTTATCTAAAATTTTAATTTTTGTTTATACTTAATTTGTTTTATTATGACCTGATTACTCAGCACGCTCGCCTAAGGTCTTCAGCACACCGTGGATGGTGTTTGCGCCTGATTGTAGAGCAGAAACAACGTTCTTTGCAGGTGACTGCAACAAACCGATAACCTCTGCGAGGAGCTCGGTCTTGCTCTTCAGAGATGCCAACTCTTCCAGTTTGTCTGCGCCAACATAGAATGACTCCTCTGCGTAGGCTGCCTTAAGAGCTGGAATACCTTCCTTCTTGTACTCTTTCAACAGTTTTGCAGGAATATTGGCGGTCTGACAGAACATCAGAGCTGTATTTCCTTTCAGTGAACCGTATAATGGTTCGAAATCCATATCAGAAGCCTCAAATGCCTTGTGGAGAAGTTTGTTCTTCACAACAACCATTTTGATCTCCTGCTTAAAGCACTTACGACGAAGGTCACTTGTCTGACTGGCGTTCAAACCTGTTACGTCAACCAGGTAGAAGTGAGGATATTCCTTCAACTTATTTCCGAGCTCTACAATGATAGTATCTTTTACTTCCTTTTTCATGTCTTTAAACTTTTACTGTTATTCAACTGATTTAGGATCAATTTTGATACCCTTGCTCATAGTGCTTGAGAGGAAGATACTCTTTATATAAGTACCTTTAGCAGAAGATGGTTTCAGTTTGATGATTGTCTGGATAAACTCCTTGGCATTATCAAACATCTGCTCCGGTGTGAAAGACATCTTACCGATTGACGTGTGGATAATACCTGCTTTGTCAACCTTGAAGTCTATCTTACCTGACTTAACATCTTTTACTGCTTTTGCAACATCCATAGTTACGGTACCGCTCTTCGGGTTTGGCATCAAACCGCGAGGACCGAGCACGCGACCAAGAGGACCGATCTTACCCATACAAGATGGCATAGTGATGATAACATCAATATCAGTCCATCCACCTTTTATCTTCTCAACATATTCGTCGAGACCTACATAATCAGCACCTGCTTCTTTAGCAGCAGCCTCAGCATCTGG
>Ga0065711_1038778_pt1 | contig 18423 bp, 12 predicted proteins | sample Hoacrofraction12_FD_59098 | JGI IMG/M metagenome (GOLD analysis project Ga0065711, IMG submission 59098) | Hoatzin crop microbial communities from Cojedes, Venezuela - Epithelial fraction 12 v2 (version 2) | ecosystem: Host-associated > Birds > Digestive system > Esophagus > Crop | place...
AGAAACCCCAAATGGAAAGACTAAACAGAGGAATTAACCCCATGCACAACAGATGCCAAGAACACAGGAATTTGCATGCTTATCCAGAGAAATAAGTGCTGTCATACACTGGCTGTATACGACTGACTGGGAGAAACAGGAGCAGATGGGCCAAGAGACATAGATTCTGTCATGAGGGAGTACTCGTTTGGCCGGAGCAGCAGCAGCTTCGTTAGAGATTGCCTCCCCACTATGGGCTCCTGGGATTTCCACAGACCCTTTCACTGCAGAAGACACCAAGCAGGCTGTGAAGAATAATTACACTGTCAAGAGCTAGAAGGGGAAGGGCAAGGGAGGAGGAGACCCTCATCGGAGAAGTCAACAGGCTGCAAGGGACAAAGTAATGGCTAGAAAGGCCCAGAGCCAGCAGCAGCGAGGCCAGAAGTACTTCAAGCAATAAAAAGTGCCCCACCTGCCCTCACCACAGGAGGAGTTTGGGTTGGCCAAGGGGATTCTCCTTGCATTGGTCATCCTCATCACTGTACATATCACCCCCAGGTTTGCAACACTTGCCTGGGGCACTCGAAGGTCTTTGTCTTGCCCACTAGTGCTGCACACAGACTGCCAGCAGCAGATTAAATTGTCTGTGCACAGACACTCAGCCGTAGACTGGTGCAACAAAGAAAGGATTTCTAAAAATTGGGATTTGCTGGCTTTTTATTTAAAGGAGGAAGCCATCTTTCAGCACAGTCTACATGACATATGATGCCATGTGGACAAGCGGTGAGAGAGGATTGTTGCAAAGCTAGGTTTGTTGAAAGTTGTAAAGTGCTATCTCTGTCCCTGTACACTGACCTGGAGAGGGTAATCTGAATTGCTAAATTGTGACAAACTCACCATCAGCACATCTGAATGACTCCAAAATTACAGTAAAAGTAAAAAAAAAATAAAATCTCTTACTGCCCTTCCTTCTCCCATGGATAAAATTATGCATAGATATGCTGAATTTTGTTCACAGTGTATCAAACTGTGGCTTCACTAGTGTAAAGCCTCAGATAATTACCTGCTGCAAGTGAAATCAGTAGGATCACTGCTGAAGTACAAGCAGGGATGCATGTGTACTGATTTGCAGATCTGCAGGCGAGGACTGGCAAGGCAGGTGGAGCACAACTTGCAGTTCAGCTTGAGCACTTCCCCAAGCTACCAGCCATCCCCACTGCTCGGATGCAGACATTGTCTACCATACTTCAATGCAGGGCTTTAGGTCACTCACCCTGTCGGGGCTGAGCGGTGGGGCTGACTGGGAGCTAACGATGCCGAGGAGAACAGCAAGCAGACATTTCCCACAGCTATGGCAACTTCTCAGACCACAGGGAGTGAGTCAGTAGGGGAACTAGGGACATGCTAGAAAAAAAGCAAACCTGAGATTGCTGAGTAGCTTTTTTTTTCCCTCCAATTCCAAAATCGCAGTGTTTGCTTGCAGTCACACTAAGTCTTTTTGTAGATGAAGCAACATAATGTGCTCTGTGGTCTGCATGTGAAAAGCATAGAGGGACTTAAAAACACAGCAGTGATTACAAAAAACCCAAGTAACAGTAGAATGGGAGGAACGGTGTCCAATTGAGGAGCATGAAGTCATATAGAGTTACATGAGCCAGAACAGGGACAACATAAGATTTCTAAATCAGTTACGGTGCTTGGTTTAAGCAGCCAACCCAGCAAACAGGGAATTCCAGAAAGAAAGAGAAAAACAGATGACAAAGATTTTTCTCACGACTGCCTTTTTGTTAGCTAAACTTAAATTTAATTGGTAAAAAGTAACTTCATAGCTACAAAAACTAAGAACAAATATACGTCCTATGATTAGGGAAAAATTGAGCTGGTACAGCTCATACACTATTGTAGGTGTACTGGCAGGGTAATATTAAGCATTCATTTTTTATTACATGTTCCTGAATGAAATCTTTGTCTCGCCAAGAAGATGAAGTATTTTATTCAATGCAGGCAGGAAATCTTCTCATTTACCTTAGTTTTACTATCCTTCTGACACAGAAGTATATTTCACGTGCTTGTTTTAAGAACTAGGAGTACGAAATACACTTAGTGGATACAGTTACCTGAGGTATTTCTTTCCGACTCCACTACCTCTATGTGTAATTCATTATCATAGGAGTTGTTGGGGGCTGGGGTGGAGGGCACAGTGCAAAACATATAAAAGAGCATATGGTATAGAAATAAAGACACCAAAGTTTCAGTTGTACTTTGCATTCTTCCTTAGTATTTGTCCTGTGTTTAGTGCCATGAAGCTCAGCAATTCTGACTGGCATCAAGAATCACAGAACCATTAAGGTTGGAAAAGACCTCTAAGATCATCAAGTCCAACCGTCAACCCAAGAGTTGCTTGAGAAAAAAATAAGACAAGGTTAGACTTGTTCTGGATCAGTGATATAAACAAAGAGGGGGTTACAAATAAATGAATAATAAATAAATAGATGCAACAGATACTGCTTCTCAATGGGGAGAAAAAAAATCAGTGTGTTTGAAAACAGGAAATAGGAGAAATCAAGTCAGTTCAGAAGAAAAAGAGCCAAATCCAAAAGACCCAAATCCAACATCACCATTGTCCTCCTAAAGAAGAAATGCAAGAGCAAACTGAAGGGATACTGCAAGATCACATTTGCTTGCAATAAAGATGAAGTAGGATTAGTCTTTATCTTTTATTTATCTGTTCAGTGGGTGCACATACACTGTGAAGCACTGAAGAAAGCAAGATTTTGTACCATTCATTCAGGTTAATGAGCACATTTGTTTTAATAAAAACGGTTAGCATCAGCCAAGCTTGGAACGTTCTGTTATATTCATATTGGCTGACCACGTAAGTGAAGTACAGACACACATGGGGCAGCAAAACTAATTGGAGGATTTCAGCCTTCAAATGCACTGAGCTAAGCCCTTCTCCAGCACATGATGTTCTGTACCAGCTGAAAAGGGAACTCATCATTTCAGCAACTGGTTTTTAAAGACTTTGGGAGGATTTTACACATGATGGGAAGTCAAGAAAATATTGAATGTTATTTGTTTAAATCATTGCTATCAATTCTATGTTGAAAAGAAAAAGATGGGATTTTTAACAACAATATTGCTTTGCTATGCACAGTTTTCTTAATCACAAGCTGGAAGAGCGTTCATTCTGATTTAGTTAATTGGAAGTAGGGAGAACCCAGCATGAGGGTTTACCATTTACAGGAGAATTTGGGTAACTTTAATGGAAGCTTGCCAGCAAGTGGTTGTTTTTTTTCCTTCGAAACATCCCCAGATTGAGAGCTTCCTTCCCAACAAAACTGAGATTCCTGTTGGTCCTTCTGGCTGTAGCTTCCAGGATCAGTTATGGAAGGGGTATCTGTTTCACTGGGGACCCAGCAGAGCCCTGCACTTACTTTAAGGACAGCTCGTCAAACCTGACCTTCTCATAAAGACAGCTCATCAGACCTGATCTTCTCATAAGTGCTGAGCCATTCCTCTTCTCTTCACGGAAAGCTGAAAGACCTCAGGAACTTTACAAGTTACTATTTTGATTAATGTAGAAGTCCTTGTGAATAGGCTTCCTAGGAAGAGTGGTTTCAGCAGGATGTATGAATAATTGACACAGCTCTTGTCTTGATACCATAGTTACAGGAACAAAAGAAAAAATGGGGAACCGAATTTAACCATGTAATACCATAATGATATGGCAGCACTGTTTGGAACGATTAACCATTGTTGGCTCCCTTGGAGTTGCAACTGGCCAGCTCTTTACCACAAGGACAAGAGGGTGTCTTGCTGCTGCTCAGCAGTTCAGAGCTGCTGCCTGTTTTATGACATGTTTATGCAACTGGCCTGAGATGAGAGGGTTGTAATTACATGCCCCATGCAGAAGTCACAGGATCTTTTGCTGGATTTTAAAATATCCAAGAGAAATCTTGGAGATACAAGATAAGTTAGAAGGTAGATACTCCTTAGGACTTGAGTAGTAATTTTTAGACTCATTAGAAACTCCTTCTCTCTTTCGATACGTGGATTGAGACGAAGAGAAAGAAAAAAAACCTAGAAACTTAGACATATCCATACATGGAGAAATATAAAGGCTGCCACCTGCTGAGAGGAAAGGGTTGCATTCCAGTTGCAAAAATCCCCAACAGAAGGGTGGAAATGAAAGCCCTGCGGGGGTTCTGTTCCTGCTCTGCTGTTAGTTTTCTCATTGCCCCACACGAAGTGGAGCAGCTCCAGGATGCTGCCTGTGCTCACCGAGGGACACCAGAGTGATCTGGCTGAAGCTGTTCAGTGTAAACTGGCAAATGTTTGCAGAAACCCAAAACTATTTTACAGCAAAACACCAACCAGAAAAAGTTTACTTATTAATAACACAGCTAATAGCATTTTAGTGAAGTTTACACATAGATTCATAGAATCATAGAATGCTTTGGGTTGGAAGGGACCTTTAGAGGTCATCTAGCCCAACCCTCCTGCAGTGAGCAGGGACACCTTCAACTCAGCCAGGTTGCTCAGAGCCCCATCCAGCCTGGCCTTGAATGTTTCCAGGGATGAGGCCTCCACCACCTCTCTGGGCAACGTGTTCCAGTGTGTCACCATCCTCACTGTAAAAAATCTCTTCCTTATGTCCAGTCTAAATGTACCCTCCCTTAGTTTAAAATCATTGCTTCTTGTCCTATCACAACAGGTCTTGCTAAAAATATTTTTCCCATTTTTCCTATAGGCCCCCTTCAGTTACTGAAAGGCCGCAATAAGGTCTCCCCACAGCCTTCTCTTCTCCAGGCTGAACAGCCCCAGCTCTCTCAGCCTTTCCTCGTAAGAGAGTTTTTCCATCTCTCTGACCATTTTTGTGGCCCTTCTCTGGACTCAGTCCAACAGCTCCATGTCCTTCTTGTGCTGGCAGCTCCAGAGCTGTGCACAGGACTTCAGGTGAGGTCTCACCAGAGCAGAGCAGAGGAGCAGAATCCCCTCCCTCGACCTGCTGGCCACACTTCTCTTGATGCAGCCCAGGAAACGGTTGGCCTTGGGGGCTGCGAGTACACATTGCTGGGTCATGATCAGCTTTTCATCCACCAGTACCCCCAAGTCATTCTCTGCAGGGCTGCTCTCAATCCTCTCATCCCCCAGACTGTATTGATACTGGCAGTTGCCCTGACTCAGATGCAGGACCTTGCACTTGGCCTTGTTGAACCTCATGAGGTTCACACAGGTCCACTTCTCAAGCTTGTCCAGGTCCCTCTGGATGGCATCCCATCCTTCTGGTGTGTCAACCGCACCGATCTCGCTGTCTATGAGATTGTCATTGATGAAAATATTAAACAGCAGTGGTCCCAGTACGGACCCCTGAGGGACACCACTTATCACCGGAGTCCTTCTGGACATTGAGCCATTGACCCCTACCCTCTGGATGCAACCTTCCAACCAATTGCTTATCCACCAAACAGTCCACCCATCAAATCCATGTCTCCCCAATTTAGAGAGAAGGATGTTGTGGGGGACTGTGTCAAAGGCTTTACAGAATTCCAGATAGATCACATCCATAGCTCTTCCCTTGTGCACTGATGTAGTCACTCCATTATAGAAGGCCACTAGGTTGGTCAGGTAGGACTTGCCCTTGGTGAACCCATGCTGTCTTGAATCACCTCCCTGTCCTCCATGTGCCTTAGCGTAGCTTCTAGGAGGATCTGTTCCATGATCTTCCCAGGCACAGAAGTGAGGCTGACAGGTCGCACATGTGGTGAGAACCCCAGGACTACATTAAAAAGTATTTATATAGTCCTAGAACATCTGAAAATTCAGTAGCAGAAGTGCTGTGTCATTTTAGGTCAAAATCCATTAATGAGTTTGCTGGTGATACCACGTTTATTAGAGGCTGACAGACTTTTGCAGGCCCCCAGCAGCCAGGCATTCATGGAGCCATCAGAACTATGATGCCACACTCCAGAGCTTGCTCACACCACTTGTCTCTTCATCTTAGGATAAATTTACTTCTTCATTTTCCAGAATCACTGATATGATAGAAGAGTTATTTTTCTAGTATATCCTCAAATCATCAAATTATTCTTATTTCTGAAGGCTTGGTGGAACAGAGGAAAGGTCTGAAATTTCCTGGCACTGCAGCCTGCCGAAGGGAGATACGCAGTGTTTTCTTAACAATATAAGCAGCCGCTGGTTTTAACGCTCTACTTTAATATGTATTTCAAAACCTTGCAATGTTGTAATGAAGAAAAGTGCCTGGCAGAATTGTTCCTAGAGGCTGCGCTTTCTGAGAAGATGAAGAAACAGCACCTTAAGGAAAGGATTCTGTTAATGTGCCAACGTTGCTGTTTTTGTAAGAAGGGTTTTCATCAGAAGCTGGTGCACTGGAGGAATAATGAACTAAAGAGGCTGTGCTTTCAACAGGGCTTGTGCCTGACTCAGGATCTGTCATGAGGAAATTCAAGTTGCTTTGGATTCAGTTGTTTCACGTTCATTACACAAAACACAGGGTTTTCAAACCTTGTAGTATTTTACTCACATTATCAAGCCCCTTTCAGAAACAGATCTGGCTAGACAGAGGACAAGTTACTTGCAGCAAAGTGGTTGCAAATTCATCTGCACCCTGAGCCAAGTTCTGCTGTGCTTCTGACGTGTTTTCTTGTCCATCTCTTAACCTGCTCTCCTCCATAACCCTCACCTCTCTGCAGGCCTCTGTCCTCCCAGCGCCCTTATCAGCCATGCCCAGGCTGCTATAACCAGAAGACATATTTAGATGGGGGACCTTATTATCCTTTGTTATTAAAAGAGGCTGAGGCTTTCTTCTGTACAGAGGTAAGTTACCTACTGATACAGCCACAGTAGAAGGTAGGTCATGAGCAGAAGTAGGGCAGGACACAGAAGACAGACAGTGCACGCGTGGTACAAATGCAGGAGAGGCTGCTGTTGTTACCACAGGGAATTCAGCTGTATCATTCTCCACCTTTGCATCGCTATAGAGGCTTCTCACCTGTGTACCTGGTTCATTCACGAAGGCTGCCCACATCACAGCCAGCAGCTCTCATGATATGAAGGTGTTTCTCAGCAATGTTCAGCCTTGATCACAAGACCCTCTCTTTACTTTTCTGTCCCGTCAATGCATCCTTCATTGTGTGCATACCTACACCCATCTACATGCTGCAGCCTGCTCAGGAAATAGTTAACTCTTCTGCTAGTAAAAGGCTTTGTAAGCCAAGAACAAAAGGTGTTCTGGACCTTCAGGACATCAGGAGAAAAAGTAACACAAATAATTATGGGAAAAAGCTGCTTAATAAACAAAGTAGTGGAAAACATCTCCAGATCTTCTAAAGACCCTATAACCCTTCACAGACAATCCAACAGTCAGAGATGGGGGCTTGCAGCATCACAGAGAAATATCCTTGGCAGCTGGGGAATCTGAAACTGTAAGGATGTCAGAACAGTCACCGTAGGTCAAACTGAAAGTCCACGTAGCCCTTTACCTGGTCTTGACAGTAACCTGCAGCCGATGTTTAAGGAGGTGCAAGAACATGGCACAAGTAGTGTGACTTTTCTCCCTTGTATTTTCTGGCAACCAGCAATTAAGGTCTTTCAGAGCCTCCAGAAAGGACTGATCCCAACACCACCTGGTTTCCAGAAGCCTGGGATACCTCGAGCCTCTGGCCCTCACTGTATCCTCCAGCTGCCAACTCTTCTATCAAGTATCTACTATCAAGTAGCTAACCTTGCTGCAGGGGACGAAGCTCTGGGTCCTCTGTCATGCTTACTGTGTGCATTTTGTAATTTTGTACCCCACTTGAGGTAGGACAGCCAGAACCACACGTATGCGTAACATGAACTTTATAAGTTCTGTAACAATATTTTCTGTTGCACCCTTTATTCTCTTCCTACCCGCTGAATCCAGCACCGTGCAGCCCCAGAAGTCCAGTCATGTCTAGTCACGACAACTTCCCGTTTGCCACTCTGTCTTGGTGCTGGGCAAAGGCAATTTATGGTGGCATTGCACATTCCCCTGTCACGCATCATCATCATCATCTACCGAGTGGGTTAGCAAACAACGGACAGCAAATTTGCAGAGAGCAAAGTCTGCATGCAGGAGTTCTCACGCTGACAGGCCATTGCAGCAAGGTCTTCCCACAGCCCAAGGCAAGTGGCTTTTGATGTAAGAAAGGTCTTTCCCTGCCATCCCATCCCTCTGACCCCCAGCACTGTGCCTCTGTGCCTGCGCTTGGTTGACTCATCTCCAGACGTAAGACTAGTTGACTGCTTACACCTTTCTCGTTACCTTCAGATTCAGCAGCTCACCAGTCACCTGTTTATACGCCTGACTGTGAAGACCACAAAATACATCAAGGATTTCTCCATGCAAGGAGGCAGAATTTTGAAAAGGCACTCATTTGCAGGAGCAGTGGATTTGCAGGAATGATGCTGGTGAGCCCAAGAGTTCCTGTGCTTTCTAGGGCACTGGGCAGAACATACACAGGTTTCCTGAAAACATCCAGGACGATGCTGGAGCAACGTTTGGTGGGACAGCTGACTAGAACATGCAGCACTTACCGGCAATCTGTGTTCACGTGGGACATACTGAAATGCAACCTATGGACACAGATTGCAGAACAAAATGTACTGGACATATGCAACCGTATGGAGTTCCACCACAAATGTGGAGCTGAAAATGTAGATACGCCCTCAAGGGCAACCTCATGTTTGAAAACAATTCAGCCCTCACATCCATTTCATGCAGAACCTCATGCTTTGCACTCTGGCTCATGGAGTTGTAGACCTCAGGTTTTCTAAGTTGAGCAAGGTAGCCGTAAGGTACCCAAAGCTCACTGTACAAAAAGCATCCTTTTTCTACTCAAGTCTTAGGAAGACACACTTGTGAAATAAGACCCTGTGACCGTGTTTACTTAGGCAACATCTCCGTGCAAGTATTCATTGATCTGTTGTCCGTGTGGGTTGTCCCAGATTGCGTGTTGCCTGCCCTGTGCCGGAAGAATTGCCACACATCAAGAGGCTTCAACTTGCTTCCTCTTTACAAATTTGATTTTGATAAGTTTGCTGCTCACTGGACAACAAAAAGCTCACCCTGGTTGAACTGGTGGTTTTCAATTGGAGCAAGTCAGCACCGCTGGGAAATGAGGAGAGAGAAAAGCACCCAAGAATGATTAGAATTCGCTCCTGGAAATACTTCCTGGAAGATACCAAGCCAAATGGCCTTTATAATCACTCATGTCTTAAAGTTTAGTATGGCCGGTTGATGTATATTTTCAATTTTTTCTGTGGTCCATAGGATATAGGAGTTTGGGAATCCTAGCTCAAATTACAAGTTATGACATTCTGAGGGATGTCTATTATGACTCACATTACCTGCATGTTTTTTCTCATAACAAGTATGACAAGGAATTTGTTCCGCATTGTGGGATGCTTCCAAGCCACATTGCTCCAATTTCATTTCCTTTTGATGGCCTCAGCCATCACTGCCCTACACACAGAAGTACTGAGAGCCACAACATGGCAGTTAATGTGAATGGCAGGCACGTCGATACTGCCCTAAGTATGACCCAGAGCTCTTGCTAGCTAGGCTGGGTGGTAGCACAACCTGCTTCACATAACAAGGTATCAAGGCAAAACACTGGGATTTTTACAAAAATTATACACCAAGTTTCCTATATAACGTTTCCTTCCAGCAGCTGGAGTTGAAGGAATATACTGTTCTGTAATGGTTCCTGCTGGTAAGGTTATGAATACTGAATCAGTGGCTGTGCATCCATCCAAATCTCGCTGTGTTACCAACCCCAGCACAGCAGGAAGGCAGATGCAGAAGTAGACACGCAGTGCAATTCGTCATGTCGGTATTTCACTTACCTCTCTTTTCAGCCCTGGCTCTCCACTTTTTTTCCATTGCTTTGGGTTTTTTTAAAATGGACTGTTCTCTCCACTTTGTCAAGTTTGAATATGCGATACAAAATTAATGTCTTCTAATAGGTGGTCTTGTACTTTCTTGGTCCGCTGCCAGTTTTCTTTTTATGAAAGATTTAATCAACATTTCAACAAAAAGAAACCATGTATCACTTATGCCTGGCTCCAAAAATAACAGTTCCCTTCCCCATCTGTGATACACAATAAAGATTCATTTTATCATGTATCCAGAGGTTTTTCAGCAGCACTTGGGAGTGAAACAACTTGAAATATTTTGCCATTAGAATATTAAAGAAAAACAAACACTTTACACCAGATATGGCCCTACTTATTCCAGGGGAAAAAAAAATCATCTAGGTTTCATAAAGGTTTTTACCCACCTTTTTTATTCTACAAGGTTAGCAGCGTTCAGTTAAAGCACATTCTTCTTCTTCAGTTCATACAGTAAATCTTAGTAGCTACCAAAAAGACAGCTGGGACCCATCTGTCTGTGCACAATGGCACTTACACTGCGAACTTAACTAGCTCAGTTTTTAGCTGCTTGTTCCCTCCTCTCCTCTCACATATCACACGCTGTTCACTTCAAGGATGCCATGCTTTCTTTAAGTATGTCTCAGATACATCACTTTTTAAAAATAGTTCCAAACAGTGATGAAATAAGTAAATTTCAGTCCATCAGTTTAATTAAATCCCAACACACCAGCACAGACCCGACGGGGAACATAAGTCCTTTCAATGCATCCACATAGTCACACAACATTATGCAAAAAGACTACACAGAGATGACCTAAACTGAGACATTTGGCCTGAACAACCTCAAACCTGGGGACTGACACTGTCTCGGGACTACCTGTATCAGCACTGCACCAGCCGAAGCGGGAAACCTCAGTCAACTGTGGCCAAATGGGTTTGCTGAAGTCCAGCTCTTGTGGTGCTGCCTAAACAATTCAGACGTGGTCTCTCAGTGAGGAAGAGTCTAGGTCTCCAGACAGCATTTATTTAAGCAGCGTTTTCATTTCCCTGCAATATCTTTTAAATATCATGAATAAGTTTAATATAAATTTTCTTGCAATAAAAAAGCAACATAAAACTATAAAAAGTAAAGCAATATAAAAAGTGCCATGTATCTACGTGAAAAGCTACTGACATTTACACTTGCGCTATTTTAAGATTAACTTGTGATATTATACACTTGCATTTTTACAGTACTTGAGAACTAACAGACCTGCTAGTCACTACACCTGGAGATCAGAGACTTAGCAGGGAGCAAAAGACCGAAGGGGACTTCTCTGGTAAATGATAGCAAAATGGACTACAAACCATCTGTTTCAAATGACGAAGAAATTCAACTACCAATGCGTTCCACCAAAACCAGAAAAGGTTAGCCAGTGTCTGGGTGCCGTAGGACGCTGTGAACTGCACACCGAGTCAATACGTCCAGAGCTCGCCTGTTCTCTGCAGGAAAGCTAGGCACCGTGCCTTCCCACACTGGATGGATCTGACACTCAAATCTTACTCAGCTGAAGTAGGCTGAAGCTTTCAAGTGTAGCGCAGTGAGAATTTTAATCTGTTAACAGATGAAGACACCGAAATGGGTTTCTAACACATTTAAATTATAGCACTCAGACAAAACCTTTGGGGTTTTTTGGCAGTTTTATTTGGGTTTTTTTTGAAAGGATGGAAAGAAGAGCCTAAAATAGGAATTAAAAGGATGTCTCCAATCTGTTATGGGTTTGTGTGGCAAGGTTTTGGTAGCAGGGGGGCTACAGGGGTGACTTCTGTGAGAAGATGCGAGAAGCTTCCCCCAGGTCTGATAGAGCCAGTGCCAGCTGGCTCTAAGATGGACCTGCTGCTGTCCAAGACCAAGCCCATCAGCGACGGTGGTAGCACCTCTGGGATAACATATTTAAGAAGTGGAAGAAAAAAAACTCATGGTGAGATGGCAGTTAGAAAGAGGAGTGAGATGAAGTGAGAGAAACAACTCTGCAGACACCAAGGTCAGTGAAGAAGGGGGTGGGGGGAAGGAGGTGCCCGAAATGTCAGAGCAGAGAGTCTTCCCTTGCAACTAGTGGAGAAGACCATGGTGAGGCAGGTTGTTCCCCTGCAGCCCATGGTGGAGCAGACACCCACCTGTAGCCCGTGGAAGGGACCCCACACCAGAGCAGGTGGATGCCTGAAGTAACCTGTGACCCCATGGGGAGCCTGTGCTGGAGCAGGCTCCTGCCAGGAACTGCGGACCCGTGGAGAGAGGAGCCCACACCAGAGCAGGGTTGCTGGCAGAGCTTGTGACACCATGGGGGACCCACACTGGAGCAGCCTGTTCCTGAAGGACTGCACCCTGTGGGAAGGACCCACGCTGGGGCAGTTTGTGAAGAGCTGCAGCCCGTGGGAAGGACTCACATTGGAGAAGTTTGTGGAGAACGGTCTCCCGTGAGAGGGACCTCTCACTGGCGCAGGGGCAGAGTGTGAGGAGTCCTCCCCCAGAGGAGGAAGGAGCAGCAGAGACAGCGTGTGATGAACTGACCGTAACCCCCATTCCCCATCCCCCTGCGCTGCTCTGGGGGAGGAGGGAGAGAAACAGGAGTAAAGCTGAGCCCGGGAAGAAGGGAGGGGTGGGGGGAAGGTGGTTTAAGATCTGGATTTATTTCTCATTATCCTGCTCTGGTTTGGTTGGTGATGAATTAAACTCCCTTTTCTCCCCAAGTTCAGCCTGTTTTGTCCATGACAGTAACTTGTGAGTGATCTCTCCCTGTCCTTATCTCGACCCTCGAGCCTTTCATCATATTTCCTCTCCCCTGACCAGCTGAGGAGGGGGAGCGATAGAGCGGTTTTGGTGGGCACCTGGCATTTGTCCAGGCCAAACCAAACCACAGTCTTAGACAATGCCTCTGTTAGAGGTTGTTCTGCACCGGCTTCTGCAGGCAGCATTGTCTCACCAATCTCAGACAAGTTTCAAGAGGAAGATAACAAGGAGCCACAAATGAGTTTGCATGGTTAACACCTCTCCCTCTTGAGATTTTCTGCCACAATATATCTTCAAAACATATAGTAAGGAGATGACTGTGTTCCATCTAAGGGACTAAGTCTGTACATTTAAGGCTTTTTTAGAGTAGGCTTAAATGTTAAAATCTTGTGAATCTGAGAATAAATACAGTCATCATTAAAACTTTCCAAGATGAGATTCACAATCTCTTCACACCTGCATATTACAAACGCCAAGCACACTGATAACAAAACCACCGGCCTCAAGCAGCTCTCAAGTCTCCATGGCCTATGTGAAAACCCTTGCTGTGAAATAGCAATGAAACTTTCTTTACCTGAGATGTGAACCTCCCTAGACTGTGGCTTGAAGCTGGCTATCTTAAAGTGCTCATAAAAAAAAGTGAAAGAAAGAGTGTGAAATATTTGCAACATGCAGAGCGGTCAAGATACTGCAGGAAGCAGAATTTGTGCATCATGATTAGAAGTATTTACATGCACAGCATCAACGGTATTCACCTGACAAGGAGACACTTCATTTTTTTATCTCTGACCCATTACAACCTCCAAAAACAGTTACTGCCAATGCCTCTGTAAATTTCAGATTTTTGAGAATCTCTCAGTCTATTCTCACTGCAAAGAACTCCCACAAGAACCTATCCTGTGCACCAGCAAGTGCTCAGCATCCGTGCTGAGAGATATGAGCTCAGCCCAGATCTTACTGGAAGGAAACTGGATGCACTCTTCTGATGGTCACCTCCTCACCAGAGTGGTGCTTCCTCGAGTGAGATTAGAACTTGCAAAATGGGGTTGCTTAATAGCACCGTATTTCAAATCCGAAAGGAACTTCCAGGCCTTTGCATCTGGTGTTCGAGAAATGTTGGCACAGACAACACTTTCCAGACTAAGTAGTGAAGACGGCTGTTACAAAACTTCATTAGTCAAGGCTCAGAGTTACCACAGTCAACTTGAAACCAAGTCACGTACGTGAAATTATAGCATTTGCTGATATACATTTTGCAAACAGATGGTCAATTTAGAAGCAAGATTTGGATTTGGCCTGTTCAAAACCTCTTCTACAACTTCATCCCTTCATGCAAATACTCAGTTATTTGCAGAAATTTCCATATTAGCCCAAAGCTGTTCAATTAAAAGCTAGAGTGTCTGCCCACCCTGGGACAGTTTGCTCTGGGATGCATGCAGTTACACACTGCAGCACAGAAATGCAATCCCAGTACCACACAGCTGCATCTTTGCTAGAAGCAGCAATAGCTGCATCCACTGAAAAAATCTCCAGTGTGCTGTTTCAACCCATTACATTGCAAGACAAACATTGCTTTGGGCAGAAACAGAGGTGTGGTAGCTACTTAGGAAAGGAAGAAGGGCAGGCAGCAGAAAACAGGGAGCAGAGAAAAGGAGGAGGGAATGGGACCAATAACGCTTCTCCAAATAAGACTGAATTTGCAGCTGCTGCAAAAATACAGGCCTCTCCAACTTCTGAGAAGTTAATGAGTCCTGCAGGCCCTAAAGGCATGGTAGCCAGAGGGGAGAAAGCTGCTTCTCCTACAGCAGATGCAGCCCAGTATGGGATGATCCCAAATGACAGTTCTCACCGAGCCATGGGATCTGCCGCAGGGAGCTCCCCGAGCTGGTGGCACCCAGCTTGGCGAGCCCCAAGGTGCAGCACTGGGCGCAGGTTCTCACCAGCCTCCCCAGACTCTGCGTCCTCCAGCTGTGGGGCACAGCCGTGGGCAAGTACCCAACCCCAGCTCCACTGGCGTGCAGTCCCTGGTGCCTCTGCTCCCTCTCCTAGGGGTGCTGGGAGACGAAGCTGAACTCTTCTACATTTGGCCTCGCCATGCGAACATTTCCCAGACCTTGGGAAATCGCGTCTTCCTCCACCCAGTGCTGTTATTGCACAGGAATGGGAAGAAGACCTAGGAGCCATTTTAGCCATTTCAGCAATCGGCATAAGAACACAAGGATCTCCCTGACTCGAAATAAAACTGAAACCAAAAGCATTGGTTCTATTTATAGAAGTGGGGCAAAAAGACATCAATGACTTCGCTTTGTTCATTTTCGTGACCTCTCGCTCTTCTTCCTGCTCTCTGTGGCAGAGCTGCCAGGGGGAACGGGCACGGCACGGCTCACTACAGCTGGCCCTCAGGGTCCCCAGGGCACCAAGCAGCAAAAGCAGATCCCTCACCCCAGCCCAGGTCACCCACCGTGGCAGCCCCACATAAGGACACCACCAAAACACATGGGTCCAAGCGCACTCGGCCAGGGGCCGGCCAGCCGCACTTCACCTGTGTCTCCAAAGGGTCTGGTGAAGGAGGTTTGTCTGTCCTGCAGGAGCAGAAATCAGCAGATCTCAGGTACATGGACGTCTAGGGGGGAGGCATCTGCTCCCTTGCCTTGGTGCGTACAGGAGCTCACAAACAGGTTTGGAAGTAGCTGCAGTGTGATGCCTGGCTGTACTGTGGTCACGGGGTGCATAAAACACAGAGAGCAGAAGATAGAGCTCACCACCTTCCACCAGCAGAAGGCAGGTCTCCCATTGCCCATTTCCTCACAGTTCACCTGAATTAACTTTCGTCATCCAGAGGTACCTGGAGTGTGGCTGACTTTCGAGAGGAGCAGAGATTTCCAAATTTCTTCTGGTTTACACTCCATCCACGTTCCTGCAGAATCCAGAATCACAGATTTCACTTCCAGACAATATTTCTGACTGGGAAAAACCCATAAGGGAACATTTTAACTGTTAGTCACTCTCTAGACCCTCCGTTCTGACTGGTCTTACAGGAAAAAATATTCTGCTGCAATGAATGTCAGCTGCAAACTGATCCCAGGGGATCAACACATTGGATCAATCTCAGTTATGAATCACAATTGTGAGACATCCTCTGTGAAAGCGTGAACAACAGTGCTGAATAACGCTCTATTAGATTTGTAGACACATGCACATGTGCAACAAGGAGCACAAGGGGATCCACTCCTTTTGCCCGCATACTGCAGCGCGACTGGTTGTGCCCACTTCCCATGCCATCAGTGATGCAATGAATCCCTCTTTCAAAGGGGATTTTGGAAAAATCTGTTTTGCACTGTCTTCACAAAAGAAAGATCAAGGTACACACCTTGCACTATTAGGCAGAAGACACACATTTCAAGGCAGCAGACAAACCATGTTCCCAAGGCAAGCTTGAGAAACAGGCACCAGAAATCAGGGGCCCACTGTAGACACTGGTTTTATAGCATAGCGCAATCACCCTTTTCCCTCCTTTTCAGCCTAAACCTCCATTTGTTCTACTGGGCACACGTTTTTCCTTAGGAAACAACCAGCTTATCCCCTCTCTAATTGACAGTCATCTAGTGCAAGCTCCCTTTTCCCTTGGTGAGGGACATGGCCAGCTGAACCCAAAGGACTTTTTCTCTCCTTGTGTTTAGCCCACTTGAGGAAGGGCTTGCATGCTTGGCAGAGCCTCCGAGATGTTGCCAAATCTCAGTTGCTCTAACAAAAACCTTCACCCCGAGGCACCAACCCACCACACACGCGACTGGCACTTGTTTGTCCCCGAGCCGGCAGCTGAGACCTGTGGGCACCATGGTCTGAAGGCAACGAGGGCCTTCTTGTCTGGGGCAGATTGTGAGGCACGGGGCAGTGGAAATGAACAAAAACTTTGGCCAACTGAACAAAACATCGCTTCAGTGCTTCATATACGAAAATCACAGGAGGTTATGCATTTTCCATCTCGATCTTTTCCTTTTTAATCAGAAACTTAATTTGCCATTTCACTGACACTTCCTATGGGAAAAAAATACCGTCTTGTGAAATAGATGTACTCTGATCAAGACAAGCAAGAGGTAAATTTTGTCTGAGGTCAGTTTGACCGAGACAGGGTATTTTGTTTGATCAATACACTCTGAAATACTTCGTCGATGTAATAAAATCTATAAAGCATTTACCTGTCAGCACCTTCTCTCACCCAGCACATGGGTTTTTATAAGTCTGCCCAACCCCTCCGAAATGTAAATGTGACCTGATGTAACACATCTCCTTCGGAGACAAATGTTGTGAGCTAGACCACGAGAGAAGTTGTCCACTCAAAAAGCATTGTACATAGGGATGATGGATGAGGAAGCAACATGAAAATACCTGTAAAAGTCATATTACACTTAACATGCTGACATCCTGGTGGTTAATTACAGCAAGTAAAATACTACAGTTATTAGAAGTGAAGAAATTAATTTTGACCAAATACTACTACATTTCACTTTGACTTTTCTGAAGAAAAATACTTTTTAAGTTCCATTCCATAACAAAATCCAACCTTTTGTTTCAAGTTAGCATAACAGAAAAAAAAATGCTTCCAATGATAACCCTCCCTCACTTTACAGGAATGTAGAGAAGTTCATTAGTATTTGTGAATGATACTAAGTTGATATAATTTATGAGAAGACGAGCACTTTGGATGACACCAAGTAAGATATACATAAGGCTCCAAACTAATTAATGAGGATAAAGAGGGTTTTTGAACACACCTCCCTCCCATGAGGACCATCTGTTGTAGAGCGAGCACGGCGCTTCAAGATAAGTCTATAAATGCAACTGAATGCTGAGCAGTTGCAAGAGGTGTCTGGGTTAATTTTAAGTTAGGAACATTAAACCCTGGTATTTTCCAATTTTTCAGCATTTTTTTTTTAATCCTTTTTGTAAAGGTTTGTATTACAGCATCAACTGGTTGAGTTGCGCAAGGCAGTACACAAACACACACAACGGATGACAAGCCCTGCACTGAGGAGTTCAGTGTGATGACTAATGTGTTAAAACCTCTGATGGAATTTAGTTCCTAAACCCAAGCACATGGTTCCCTTCCAGAGGTCCAAAGTATATGAGACACCCCCACTGTCCTGGGAACCCCAACACTTCTGTGGCCAGCCAGGATACCAAAGGGCATCCAGGTTTTAGGGACTCGGAGCAATCCCTCTGCAAATACCCCTAGCTACCTTGGGTCATCCGTAGAGAGATAGCGCTAGGAGTGAACCTAGAATTCATTTTCTTCCTCCTTTGTGCGGGTTACCACGCAATACAGGCAAAGTTAACCTCTGTCTAAATGTTGTGTTGTCACTTTGGAGTTTGTACGTTGGTACCAATGAGTTGTTACTCTCCAGCTTCAAAGTCTTCAGTGTCTTGAGATGGAGACACGGGGGTCTTTCGGGCTCATCATTTGTGACACCGCCACCACTTCATGAGCAGAACTACTGGTCCTTCACACACCATGTCTGCTCATGGATCAGCGGCTCACCTAACACATTTTACAAGGGCCCTTGTAACGCAAGGTGTCATCATTGACCGTTTGTCTCAATATTGTAAGCCGAAACTTTTCAGCTGCTGATTTCCAGAACCAAGAATGCTGTTGGCTGCTCTAAGCTGTGGCATCTTTGCTCTGAATTAGAGGCCTGGATCGCCAGTTTTCCAATTCATCTTTAGCATGTGAAGAACTCCGTTGAACCCGGTTGCTG
>Ga0065711_1038779_pt1 | contig 18423 bp, 14 predicted proteins | sample Hoacrofraction12_FD_59098 | JGI IMG/M metagenome (GOLD analysis project Ga0065711, IMG submission 59098) | Hoatzin crop microbial communities from Cojedes, Venezuela - Epithelial fraction 12 v2 (version 2) | ecosystem: Host-associated > Birds > Digestive system > Esophagus > Crop | place...
GGAAGTTCCATCTGAACATGAGGAAGAACTTCTTCCCTCTGAGGGTGACGGAGCACTGGAACAGGCTGCCCAGGGAGGTTGTGGAGTCTCCCTCTCTGGAGATATTCAAGACCTGCCTGGACAAGGTCCTGTGCAGCCTGCTCTAGGTGGCCCTGCTTTGGCAGAAGGGTTGGACTAGATGACCCACAGAGGTCCCTTCCGAACATTCTGTGATTCTGTGATCATATTCCATTCAAAGAACTTTAATAGAACATTAAAAAAATCTTTTCTTAACATCGATCATAGGAAGACATACAGTAGCTCTTGAAGCACACAGAGGAAAGCATGCAGCAATTCAGAATAAGAAACAAATACAAGTAATGTAGTCTCTGGAAATTATGGGCATAAAACAAAGAAAACAAGATTCCAACTGTCAAAGTAAAATCCATTCTAACACAATCACTGGCAAAAATCACTGGGAGAAATGGAGAAATATTAACATAAGCATTTTCAAAATTAAAAATGAAAATTTGACTTTAAAATTATTTTCTTTGTTGCTTTTTCTTACAGTTTTCCGCGTAAAATGACAAATGTAATAAAACACAATCTCCTACCCACACCAAAATAATGTTTGGCCGAGCTCTGTTTTTGGTCCAAATATTTCTCTGTTGAGACAGCTTGCTCATGTCCTCATCGGAGTCTTGGAACCTTTTTCTGGCTTTACTACACATTCACTGTGTCACCATCAGTAAATCACATAATCTGTACACCACAGATTAACATCTGTAAAATTGGGAAAGTCATTCCTATTTAAAAAAGTTGTTGTGAAGCTCAGTTAGTTAAACCACTAATTATTTTGTTTAAACTTATTGGATTAAAAGATGTTTACAGCTACATATAATTTTTGCAATCAGTAGTAGGTCTCAAGTACATGGATAAGTAATTATCTCTGGCATTTCAGTCCAATCTGAGCTAAGAAAAGTGAATGTGGCAGAGAAAGTTCTAGCAGATTCCCATGGGAATAGAAAGCAGATTTTGCTTTCAGAAGAAAGGAAATCCAAATCCTCATTTGCCCTTACTCTGTAAAAAACTCCATCCAGGTTCTACGTCTTCCAAAGCACACCCTGCCCATATCATACACACCTGTAATAAAATATTATACCATAACTCTGACAATGCAGAGACACAAAAGTTTGAAATTGTTATTGGAATTACCCAGATTTACTGACACTGATAGGTTTAAATACCCAGGGGATAGGTTGTATCATTAAGAGAGAAGGTGAGGAAGGTAAAACCTAGGCAATTACTCAGTACTCCGTAATAACCTGAGCTAGAATTCGCTGAAGCACCTGGTTTTGCCTGATAGAACTCACAGGCCAATGCTTAGGATAGAAAGAGACACACATATTTTCTTCCGCTCTCCTTAGAAGATTCTGTGTTCCTGCAGATGCATGGAAGGAAGCAGTCACTGGCCACCCCTGAGCATCAGCACTGCTGATGCAGAGAGCCTGCAAGCACAAAGTCAGAGCATCCCTTGCACACACAGTCTCATCAGCAGTGGGAAATCCACCCAGAATCTGTTACCTTCAAGCAACTTCAGTTACCTGATATGAACAGAAAGTCAATCAGGAAAAGTCATTAGAGACGTAAACCATATAACTTACCTCAAAGAGACTGATCTTTCTAGGTTGGTGCTATGATTAACAAATAAGGATAAACTCATCTGTGGGCAATTTAGAGCAGGGATCTCACTGAGGTGCTCTGAATTATCTTCTTGCAGAGCTCTGCCTTCTTCACCATTTGTAAGGACAACAGTCTCCTGATAGGTACCGTAACCTGGGATCCTCTTCAGCAAAAATAAATAAAACCCAAACCTGCATAATTCTTATGCTGATGGCCCTTGGGTGTGTGTGGAACAGGGTGGGTTGAGGGACAGCCTTGTGATGACTGCAGGGTCCTTTCCAAACTCAGCTGAGTCGTAATGTTCAAGGATGGAAGGCAAACATTTTCTCTTTTGTGTGCAGACATGTGCAGGTCCTGGCATCTCTGCAGGCTCACAATAGAAGACCTATCTTATTCATGCTGCAAAAGATCTGGAGCCTGACACTTCTCTTGGGCACTCAGTCCTAACCGGCAGGATTTGTCTCTGACACTCTGCTTTCAAGACAAGTGTCAGCAGGTGATGAACTTTGTATTCTTTCACTCCTGCAGCTTCAGAGCCTGGATATCTCTTTCTGCAGAATTTATGAATGGTAGATGTCAAGCCCTTTGTTTTTTTAAGACCTGTAGTTCTCGTGTCAGAAAATAAAGGAAAGGCGAACAATACTCTTCTTTCCTCCATCCTTTATTTTGCAGGTTCTTACCCTGAAGAAATAGAGCTGTATTGCTTGGTGTACAACAAGCACAACTGATAATATGCAGTGGGGAAGACTCCAACACATCATCATGGCATCCTCCTGGCCTTGCCCGCTGAGCTGTGTGCATTGGTGCACCTGACAATTACACCTGTGATATTGTAACTGCACACCTTGCAGGGCTTGATTGTATTAGCTAACTATTGTTAACTTTCACTGTGTTTTGGTTAATTAGTTCCACCTCATGAGGCAAAGGTCTCATAATTACACTTTTCATGATGTTCATTTAGCTGAGCAGATTGCTTTCTCTGTTCAGGCCATCTCTAGCAAGGACTCTGTGGTCACCATATAAGGATTATGACAACAGAAGGGACGATGAAAATTGTACTGTAAGCCTGCCCTTTCAGTGAATTGAAAGCTTATGCTGGTCTAACATGACTGGACAAAGCTGAGATTTAGAACGGTCTTGGCTAAAGCAAAGCAAATTTTTTAGCATGTGTGGTTTAGCCCTTCCGTCTGTTTCTCAATCATTCACATCTTGTTCTGCAGATTGACTCTGATAACAACTTTATGCAAACATATTTCCACTAGAGTGGCCTGTGAACCATTTACTTTGACTCTGCCTTTGATTACTCCTCATACAGTCCCAGTTCAAGGGCATTCAACTCCAAACACACACCTACAGCTCAGTTCTTTCAAAGTCTAGGGAAAAACCCAAACCTGATCATCACAGACTTTCAACAGAGCATAAGCACATCCTTAAAGGCTTGACTGATTCTGGATCACCTCATTACTGAAGTTATACAGCACAGGTTTTTCCTTCCCTGGTGAATTACACTGAGAATGGCTGCATGCGAGCACCCAGCATGCCTGAGCAGCGTCTCACCTCCCAGGCTTTGCCCTCCTACAGACCAGCCTACAAAGACCAGCCCAAAATACCAACCCTCTTCTCTCCTCATGCAACAACAGGCTCTCTTTTTCCCCAGCAACTGTGAATCAAACACAAAATCACCTCGTTTGCACGGAAGCTTGTTGGAAGAACAAGAAAATAACAGAAATATGATCAAATCACATTCTTTTGAACCAATGCTTCCACTGGCATATCTACTGCTGCTTTAAGCAGCTGCCATATAGTCATTTTGTAAGCAATTTCTTTTTAAACTAGGAGGCTGAAGACTTCATAACTGATCATAGCCCACATAGCTTGTATATTTTCCTGGAGACAATCAGACACCACTATCCCTAGACCAGGGCATCATGACGGTAGAAACAGTATCCCTTTTCCAAGCTCTCCTTAATACCCTGCCCTAATAAAGAGTGATTCCTCAGGAAGTGCTGTACCTATTACCCACGTGTTAATACCAGCTTAGGTTTCATTATGACTAATACCATTATAGTGAATTCCAGATGAATTATTCATGATTGGCTCCTTTTAATGCCTTTGGCGTGTGGCATGTTTTCCACATTGCCTGCAAAATGCCTGTGGTAGGAAAATGCTCATAGGTGTCCTTGGCAGCTGGAGACTGAAAACGTAACTGTTCTGCTGTGTATCCAATGAGGGAAGAGTAACATTTATTTTCAGGAAAGAAAGTCTTTTGCTGCCCATAATTGGTCTCCTTAAAGTCAATACATAATAGACTGGATGGAGGCTAACACACCTATCTTGGTTCTTCAAGTGACATGTGTGGTCTTACTTTAAAATATAAGCAAATACCATCTTCACTACTCTACGTCACAACTACTGCCAAGAAAAATGTCTCATGTTCCCTAAAAACTAAGAAAAATCAAAAAAACCCAATAGTCCTTGAAGTCACTTAATTTCTCTGAGCCTCAGACAAATTTTTAAAGCAAGGGAAAAGACTGCATATTCCCCCATCTCTTTCTTCAGCCTATGGTTAGCTTTTCTAAGTTAGGAAACCCTTGGGAGACAGATGTGCTACTGAAGTAAATGGGACCTTAAGGACTTCATGCCACAGCACAGCCACCGGAGTAGAGATAAGTAGTAATTCAGCCATGCTGTCACCATCTCCTCCAGTTCCTGGCACAGCACACCACATTTTTCCACTTGTGGTTCACACATACTGCTGTTGGAGGCTTTTCCCAAGAAGGCAGACATTTCCCAGCCAGATATGTAACATCCTCCAGTTTTCGCTCCCCAAAGAGTTGAGCTTAAAAGAACTAGCAGAGCCCAAGGTACTCAGCCATGGGAGACTCCCAGATTTCTTACATGTCTAAAAGCAGATTTTTTTTTTTTTTTAGACTATCCACACCTGAAAAAATTATCTTTGTGTCTAACCTGAATAAAAAGCCCTGCTCTTCTCCCTGTTTTCGAGGATGTGCCTTCTTGTGCTCCCCAGGGCACACAGGCACGTACAAGAAAGGTTTGGACCAGGTTGTGCCATAGGCCCATCCAACACAGTAACATGTCTTTGGAAATGACTAGTAATGGGCATTTAGGAGAAAGCATAGAAGTAGTGATGCAAGTATTAAATTCTCCATATCTGCTCCATTTCAAGCAATTTGTTGTTAAAGGACTTCCTGAGCTGTAGCCTACATCTGCGTCATCTCATGTAATAGCCCTTTAGAGACCTTTGATTCCATTCACTTGTTTGGTTGCTTCTGGAACTCTGGATACCTAAAACATCCTCTGGCAAGGAGTTCCACAATTTAATTATGCATTGTCCAAAAAAGTTTGTTTACAGCCTGTTGCATAATCATTTCATTTAGTACTGTTTACTGTTATGAAAAATAGCTAAAAACCGTTCCCAACAGTCATTTCTCCATAACACTGCTTATTTCAGACCGGCAATGGATGGACAATACTGGAAAGTACTGATATTGCAAACTGCAAACAGATGAGCAAAGGTTTGCTAGAAAGATCAGACTTAGAGGGGAAGGGAAATTACTTTGCAGATATGTAAGAGAAATACATAAATGAACTATTAATACTTTAATGTATGTTTCTTAAAGCTGCATAAATATGAGAAAATACTACTCAATCACACATTTTTGCTGTGACCCCGTCTTAGGGACATGGAAAAAAGTTGCTCCCATCTTCAATACTATTTTCACTGAAACAAATGTCCTTATAATACAAGACATTCATATTGCACAAGCAGTAATATTTGAAATGATGTTAATTAAAGTTAAAGTGAAGTTTCGTTCCTAACAGTTACAGCATTCTCAATTTCCTTTCCAACCAAACACCATACTGGTATTCATACTATTCCCTTGCTGTAAGTATCACAGCAATGTTATCTAAATAAAAAGGCAACAGTGAAAAAGTTTTTAAGAGAGGCCCAATGTATGATTACTAGCTGTTGGTACTTGATGTAAAATATCTAACTTACAAAAGCACTTTGGCATGTTTTTGGACAAGTCTTATCAATAGCTGTAATGAGAAATGACTAACAAAGGACTTTCTGTACAAATAGCAAATGAGATGCTTGCAGCAGAAGGGAATTTATTCTGTAGCAAAAAGAATGAAGGCCTGTGTTCTCATTCACTGGCCCTTCACCTAAAGTCGTTTTATTGTTGTTCCTGTGTGTCTTAAGTACCATGAAGAACAGCATATGCTATTACAAGGACGTCTTTTTTCATCTGACTTTTGTTCCCCATAACCAAGCATCATTGTTATTATCAGATGGCAAAAGTAAACTAGCAATAAAATCCCAGCATTCATTTTGTTAAATAGTCTCTAGAAAAGCCTACTTGCCACAGAAGTCAAAGCTGCAGACCTAATATTGTCAGGACATTTAGTCTCCAAAACAGTAACTGTAGTAAATTAATACACAGATATAAATAATTAAATCACTTAATTGTAATTTATAAATGCAGAAATCTGTTTTTCACTTTTTAAAAAGTCTGCTTGAGACATGGTTAGAAAAAGAAGTTAAGACTGATGTCAGAACTGGAGCAGCGATCAGTGGGGAGTCACAGCTTGTTTACCTGAAGTAACCAGACTGAACACAACTCATTGCTGAAGGGCTGCTTGTGACAGGCATGAGTCTGCCCTGAGCCTGGGCAGTCCTGTTACAGCCCCTTCCCGCATCACAGCTAAAGGCCTCTGAAAATCCACCTCACTTATTGCAAAAGCACAGAAGAAACAAAAATTTTGGCATTTTGATTCAAAGTGGATTAGAGCCCACTGAAGGATTCCCATAAACTTCACCTGACACGAAGGATCCGCGATCCGCTTTATCACAGTGGCACAGCTGAAGTTTCTGCACTGGCCTTCAAAGGTATCTGTGCACTTAATATCCAGTCCTCGGTCCAGCCTTGCTCCCGCTCTCTCCCCATCGACCCTGGGAGAGACCTCCTCTGCCATATGGAATATTTAGTCTAGAGAACCTCATGCAATCTGTCCTCTTTCAGCGACTAATTTTGACGGTCTGTACCGAGGCAGTCGTAGGAAGTAATGAATGATACTGTAACATTACCAAGCTGCTTCTTGCTTTCATGTCTGTGGGAAAAAGAAATCAACAAAAACCAAAGACCCTGCTAAATCCACGCTCAAAACCCAGTACCCATAAAGTTGCTGTCTACACCATGAAATGCTATAAAAAAAACCAGAACACAAAAGAAAAAGAAAAAAAAAATCAAATCAATGAAGAGTCCATGCCAAACAATAAGCCTGCAGGTGCTTGCAAGGTGCAAATTCGATATGAATAGTGGCACTTTTAAAAAAACAGCTATGACTGAGATGAAAGAGCAGAACAGAAATTCAGAAGCAAGTGAGGATGCATTTTCAAAATATGTCAGGATTTATTCAGTTCCTAAAAGAACCAGACAGTTAATCCACCCTGTTGGCAGGTGCATGATAGTAGGTGATTCCTTACAACAACCTCTATAACTATTCTCATTATATTATTCTCCAGATGGGGATAGCGGTAAAGTGAACAAGGGCAGAGGATAGTGATGGAGAGCCCATTTGCCTAGCTTGCAATGTAACAGATCATGCAAAAACAAAGGGCCACTCAAACAGAATTTCCTGAGTGGGGATGACATAAGGCATTGGTTCAAGTGTCTCTGTAGACACCAGCTTCTGCAATGCATCTTTGGGAATTACGGGTACCTCATTTTTGGGAGGGGGGGGAAGATGATGCCAGGCTTTGTTGCATTTAAGCAATGACTGACTCAAGCAGGAAATGAGGTGACCTGGTTAAAGGATGGAAGGTGCATCTCAAAGAATTTACAATTACTAGTTCAAAGTGTTGCTGTCTTCTAAGTGACTACACCTATTTTTCCCCCAGAAATCAGTTTTCTGCAAAAGAACTTAAGGAAAAGATAAAAGTAGCTTTTTTTGAATTAAAATATTTCATTTCTATTTCAATCAATTTCCAGTTAGTTCCCACAAAATGCTAAAAAATTAAGAGAATTTGTTTCATATTAAGAAATAGTCTTCTCTTTTTCTGTCTATAAGTCAAAGTTAACATTGTTGGAATTCCTCCACCCTACTTTCCCCTGGAAACAAAGTTGACTTATTTCCAGAAGGTGCAGCAGCAGCGAGACATGCAGAACCCAACAGCTGGTGGAATATGGTTTCTTCAACATTTCTTTAGCCAGTTCTTGTCATCCATAGCAGGATGAGTTGGTCACATCTGCTGACCTCTTACAAGAGTGTGGTTGCTGTGAGTAATTGTGGGCTTTCCCACGCAGTGAATAATCCCTACAAAGCGTCACCATCCCAAAGCCTGCCGTTACCACCTACCAACCTTGGAGGAAGAAATAAAGGATAAGGCTGTTTTGTATTTTCAAACAGTGGAAAAAACCCAGCCATGCTAAATAGCAAAAAAAAAAAAAATCTCTTCCACACTGACCCTGCAAAGCAGACTCTGTGCTGCATGTTCCTGAGTGCTGGATCCCTGGAGACCAGAAAATTCATCCTTATTTACTTATTAAAATTAAAAATCCTAGCAGTGACCTCATAGGTGTATGTTTATCATCAGCTCCAATGCACTTGTCACAGCTTTGGCTGAAAGAGAAGCCAGAGTAGGATTTAAAAATAATAATAATCCGAGAAATTTCTCTATTTCAAATGTCATTGGTTTTTGTTCCTAATTAGAATATGGTTTGTCTTTCAGATGCCAAAGCTTTTGGATTAGTGGTTTTAAGCATGATGTCATTTTCCTGTCTATATGACCACCGCATAGTCTTACTTCAAGTGTTTGGTAACAACAGAAAAATAACTGTGGAAACCTACACACAGTTCTGCAGGATCTGAATTAGTGCCACACCATTACCAGTCACAGTTCAGGAGCAGACAGGCAGGACCTCTATAAGGGGACATGTCTATTCACTTTGATCCTTTCCAGAAAGTGAGGCTTAGCCAAAAGAACCCAGCAAGTCCTACCTGGTGACTCACACCATTACCTGTTTTAACTGCCCACATTTTGTGTGCATGTGTAAGTGAAGATAGTTTGTCTTTTAAAACAAAACAGGCAGTAAAAGAATTAGTGGACCAGATTTATTCCACTTATAACTACATTATGTTATTCCATAGCCAAATTTCATCCATATGTGAACTGCAACCCTTCAGTGGCTTAAAATATGAGCCATTTTTGGTTTGCTATCTCCCTTTCTCCCCTAAACACACTTCTCTTCCCCTTGCAAAGAGAACCACTGGTATGTGGTATTCATATTAGAATTAGCATTGATAAAGTTTTCAGTGGCCGGAACAATCTGATTCAAATTATTCAGGACAGTTACTGTTTGATTTATTTAAGGACAGTTCTCATCCCTCAGAGTCTCTCTCTCACCTTAGAGTCTTAGCACAGGAGAAGAGGGTGAACACCAAACTGGGGTGAGAAGACAAAGGATAACACAATAGTAAAAAAGTAATTTGGCTACAACAGCAAGCCAGAAGCTGGTTCAACTCTCTTGTAAACTGCATGTATATAACATGGGTTTCAGTGGTTTTGTGTATCTCATTATTGATGGGTTTGCTGATTCTGTCAGCAACTGGCTCGGCAGTGGTGGTTTTGTAGATACTTGGTTTTCTTATGGAGACATTTCAATGAGTGTCAGGCTGCCTTGTGCTTTTGGATCATCCACTGTCATTTGTGCTCAATAAAAATCTGCCCTTAGTTGTCTCTGCTGATCCCGAGGGGGTGGCTTTGGAACATAAAGCTCTTTTCTTGCATGTTCAAGGCTGCACTGAAAAAGCCACCTGGGGAGGGGTCCTGGGATGCTGCAGCCTGCTGGGGTAGTCACAAGTCCCCTCGGCTCCACCAAACACAGCACTTGATGGACACCAGGTGAGAAAACAGGCAGACTAGGCCTCCAGAAACACGAAACCACCCTACCCCTGTCTCCCCCTTCCCAGAAGCTGAGGCACACGTGTACGCTGGGTGTATAACAGTGCAGTTAGTATTTGAAGAGCATCCCAACAAGCCATCATGCCAACCCTCCCTCGAGTCTCTATGCCAAACCCATTCATACTGGAGGGATAACAGTTGACAGGAATCGGTTTAGTTTGGCTGAAAAGGAGGCATCTTAAGGAAAAAATATGGTTTCAGAGGCCCACCCAAAAATGCAAAGGCTGGACTCTGTCTGAGAGCAGAACTTGGCCTCCTGTCTCCACTCCCACAAAAAATGCTTGTAAACGTTATGCTCTTTGGGCTGTATTTTTTCCCTCCTGCATTAAAAACTGAGTGAATTTAGTGCTTATAAAACCAAGGGGCTGATAGCAACTGGCTAGAACCAGATGTTAGAAAGACGAGCATATCGTACAAACAGATCGTGCACATATAACTATTCAGAAGTATGTGGTTGCATTACTTATTCTGAGTCAGGTTACTGAACAGATTGATTTCTGAGGCAATATAAAAACATTATGCCCAAACCTCAGGGCTTGGGAAGAAAGGGAAGGGGGGGAAGGTAGAGATGTCTGTAGGTATCCACTTCTATAGATCGGGAGAGAAGAAATATATTCCCTCTCCCCCCATCCTTCGCAGCTCTGTCCTTCTCTGCTGTCCCAAACAGCAGCGCATGGCGAGCCCAGCAGGGAAAGATGAAATGCTCAGTTACATCTGTAACCAAGCAAGTTGCTCAGCCTTTGGAGGAGAACGAGTGCCCCAGCACGAGGGATGAGATGACCTCCCAGGACTTCCAGCCTCACATTCTCCTGATGTGGAGCCATATGGACTACTTCAGCCACCGCCATTCAGACTGCACACAGATCCAAACACTTTTAGGAGGGATTGTACCAGAAATATGTGTCTCAAAAGCCAGCATCCCTTTCAACGAGGCACAGAATGTAACTGGTGCGATCTGCCGGCAAGTCCTATGGAAAGACAAGCCTGTGTAGCTGGCTCCCTTAAGGAATTTGAGCTGTTAGTTTTAATGGCTTGAAGGGGTTTTTCTGAACCAAAACTGTATCAGTTTTATTGACTTAGCGTGAAATGTTTCAGTTTATAGCTGTTGCTCCTTGAGATTTCTGTTAAAAGATTTAAAGAACCTTAAAGTCTCCTGCTCTGATTGCACATCCTCAGCTCCATTCAGCGCTTCCCCAGGTGGCTTTACTCAAATACCAAGGCCTCCCAAAGCTTATTCTGGACTTTCAGGTTCCCTGTAACACCACCACCTTCCTTGCTGCACAAATTTCCAGAGCATTTAGCTACCAGCAGGACCTTGTGCTGTGTTGGTGCTAATGAAGCCCTTCCTGAGCCTTTTTCCACCACACAGTCTGCCTTGCTGCCAGCCAGTCTCCACCAACCATCAAGCAACAACAGAAAACCCAACACAGCCACGACTCAGCTTCTTGTTGCAACCATTTTTTCCGTTGATTCCCATTTCACAAACTTTGAGACTAGTAGAAGCCATCGCATCCCTCACTTCAATTTCTGCACCCCACAGGCCCTGCACCCCACTCCATGGTATGCCACTAGCAGTGGGCTGAAACTAGAACAGGATATTAAGTGCCAGCAATGCCTTAAGCCCCAGTCAGGGCAAGGATTCAATGGGTGAGAACTCCTTAGGAGATCCTATCCCATGAACTACACTGCATGCTACATCCCTAACAACATCAAGCATGGTAACTTCATCCAGGAGACAGGTGCTTCCCAGCTAGATTCAGCAATCACTGCAGTCTGTGCAGAACTTCAGAGTTTCTGCTCCCCCTATACAGCAGTAGCAGCACACCAGCAGACACCCTTCCTGGGTGCCATCCATCCCTCCCTCAGGTCCATACTCAGGACACGATCACAGCCTTCATACTTCTTTTCAGGCCATGACCACATGCCACAAGGACTTCTGCTACTTCATGAGACTTCACCTATGTTCACTTTTACAACGCATGCCACTCACCTTATTTATCTGCTCTGTCCAAATCACAGAAAGACTGAGATCTATGAGGTTCTTTTGTCATCTGTGCAGCACGAACTGGATCACAGGTTGTGATCACTAGGTAGAGCCTGGGATGAGAAGAGACGGGAAGTTAACAGTAATATTGATGACTCTGGTGGTGGGTGCAATTTTAATCCAGTGACTCAAACTCGGCAAGCAGAGAAGTTGCAATGTATTAAACTGTGAAGAGTTTACAAGAGCTGAACATCTAAAATACAGCTCTGAGAAATTACTCCTTAAAGCAGGCAAGCAAGAGCATCTCAGACAGAACCAGGAGAATATTGTTTTCACAGGAAATGCTCTGTGGGTGTGTTACAAGCTCTGTTCTTTGGCCTGTCACTACATTATTTCTGCACTTCTTGTATTTCTCTCTCTTTTCACATACTCAAGCACTGTCCTGTGATACAACAGAAGTGCATTTACAGCTAAAATTACAAAAGTGGTCCATTATGTTTTTTAAGGTAGTAAAAAGGCTGCAGTTTGTCACAGCTGTCTAGAGCCCCAAAAGCCTACAACTGGCAGAACGGTGATCCCTTTCCCTCTCCCAGGCTGAATCCATGTATGTGTGCACACAGATTAAAGCTATGTACAAACAGCTCTTTTAATGTGCTCTCCGAAAAGAAGAAAAAGAATTAAAAATTCGTGCTGCAGTGAGGCAAGAGGTCAGAGCATTCCTAAGCACTTCTTTCAGAATACCTCTGCTTCAGCTGCTGCTTCCCACAGTGGTCACACCAGCTTCCCCATGTCACGAGGCAGGGAGGCATGGGGAATCATCTCAAGGGGGCTCTTCCCAGAGGTGAAAAGTCTCAGCATGTCCAGCAGAAAAGTCGCAAAGAGATGGGAGAGGACCAGAATACGCTAGTGGCAGAGCCATACATGACGGGGCTAAGCTCAGAAGTCCAGGAAGATCCAGCCTTATGTTGCTCCAAGCCAACCCATTCCCTTGGAGACCTCCCAAATCCAGCACATAGACACACCACCCCCTTACCACTTCTGCAGTTCTCCTAGGAAAGAGGAATTTGGTGACAACAGGAATGGATAATGCTCAGGCACCTCTCAACACATGCTATGGCTAGGCAGAAGCAAAGCCTCACAACCAAGAAAACCACCACCAAGCAGCACATCCTAACTGCTACCTTCCTTCTGCTCCTCTCAAAACCTTTATAAGCTCAGGCCTTTCATCAACACAGCTCTCAGCCTGATTGGGTCCTTGTTAAAAAAAAGTGAGGAAGCCCAGCCCAGGCACTCCTGCAATTAATTACATTAATTGTGTTTTCCCTCTGTCAGAGGTGTTGAGGAGTACACAGATGTGGGACATCTTCAGCAATGGGGAGGTTCATCCAGGGTGTTACTGGGTTGTTTTCTTCTCTCCAGAAATCATCAAGCAAAGGAGTCTGGAGATCAACTCTTTGTATGAAACAAACATCCAATGACTGTTTGGAAGCTCCTTCTGTTTTACACTGGGGTCATACCTCTCCCCTTCAGAAACAGTTGCAGGAGGCTCAAGTTGTGATCTGATGAGGCTCCCACAACTAAGATATCAGAATCCCTCTTTAAAAATTGGCTAGAAAAAGGCATATTTCAGGTCACCCACTCAGTGTGGGTGGTGGGTTCAGCTGGTGGGACACATACCATAGAGCAAATGGCTTTCTGTAAGGTCTCTCCAGCCTCAGGTACGGTACCTTTGTGCAGATGAGGCACCCGTGCTGGCCTCAAAAAGCAGACAGGAACTTGCATGGGTGGAGGAAAATTCAGTTTGCTTATTGTGAATGCTGGGCTGTGGGAAGGTTTCTTCTTAGGCTTGAATTTCAGTATGATACGGTATTAAATCATCCACATCAGTCTTATTAACACCTTCTACAGTACAAGGGAAGACAAAGCAGTTTTATGTTATTAACTCAGACTAAATGGGTTACATTAGAGCCTGGGCAGACAAACCTAAGGGTGGCACTGCTGGTGTGGGCGCAATTTAAAAGAGTTCTCACTGATTCTAAGCTGCCTTAGTTGAACTAACACCACTGAACAAAACATCTTTTTTTTTTTCCTTTGGAAGAATTGAGGGTCTCATCTAATGGCCGATAACACAAAATCATAGCCAGTTGCTGGGCATGGGACAGCTTATCACACCATAGCTGAAAGGAAAAATAAATAACAAGCAAGCTCTGCAGAGCAGAGGGGGGGGTTCTCTCTCTGTTAGGCCTGCTCAAGATGGAAGTCTACTCTCATTCGAGGCCTTTGGGTGCTTGTATAGTATAAATATTTACTAATAACAGAGTGAGAACAGGAGAATAGTAATTTTTCTCAGTGGCTTAGGGTTAAGTACAGGGCAAAGGCATCTTAAATCCAGATGTTCTCCTTTTGGGATTTGCCCACGAGGCATATTCTCATGAGGTCTCTCTGGCATTTTGATTTGGATAGTAGCAAGCACTTTTAGCCCAATGATATCATGAGCAGATGACTCAAAATTCTCAAGGATTTTCTTTGCAAATTCCACCAGTTTATTTTATGACTAATGCAGGGAAGAAACTTTTGCAGATTTCATCTTCTCATCCTTCTGTGTTTCTATTTTCAATTAGTTTTAAAGGATACTGACCTTGGGTTGCTAGCAGAAGATTCATTTACATTTATATATTATACATAAATAAAAATACTGCATGCACATGAGTGTGTGTGGGAGCTGTTCCCAAGGTACTGGTGGAACAGCTCATCCTGATGAAGAGACAGAGACAATGCAGATGTTGCGGGCTGCGCCTTTGGAAGAGCAAGCTAAAATAAATACAGGAACCCCCTTCGCATTGCTGTTGCAGCAGGGCATAATATTTAATGCCATTTTATCACCTGTGCTTGAAAAGAATGGATCAATAGTTGAAGTTCTTGCACTTTTGGCCAAACAGTAGGAGTGCCCGGATCCTGTACTTTATATAAAATGCCCTGAATGCGGCAGGGGAGGGTGGAAGCGCACACGAAGATGCACACCATTTACCAGCCACAAGTGCACGAGCGAGGAGCATATTTAAAGACCAAGCAAATGCTAGACACCAGAACCGGAGTGAATAAATACAGGAAACTCATTGGAGGTGAAACTGGGCTGACTTGGCCAATGCAGTTTCTCAACATCATCAATTCAAGGCTTGCACAGCGGTGATTTTTCACTCCGTCCAATTCACTAAGGAGTTGCACGCTACTTTGGTGGATTTTCTGCACAATTACAGATTATTGCCATGGTAACAGATGCATCACATGACAACTTTGTTACCTCAGAGACAAGAAACAGCTGCTTAAAGAAAAAGGCATCCTCCAGGAATGGGGATATTTATTTTCTTTTTTTCTGTTGGCCTCATATTGTTTTAGGAGTCCTTGCTGGTTTTCTCATGGATGCAGCTTCCATCATTCTGATTGTTAAAAATGTTTCAGTGCATCAAATGAAAGTTATTGTCTCCCACATCATATTTTTCCCTCTTACTAAGAAATGCAGCATAGGTTTGAAGGAAAAAAAAACAGAGTTCCTGCCATTTTGGGAGAAGCAAAATGGCTTTTTTCTTCCCTTGTCAGCAGCTGTCTCTAGTGCTGCCATTTTGTTTTTATTAAGTTAAAGAGTACTGAAACATTGCTAATAATAGTATTTGAGAGAAATCCCAGATCCCCTGAAGTCAATGCTACTTGTCCATCAGTTCGAGGGAGGCCAGGAGTTCGCTCTCAGGCCACGTTCTGCAGACAGAGAGCCAAGTGCCTCCCTGCTGCAGGAACCTCCAGAACACCAGCCACACGTTAGTTAGTTTAACCACCCAGGGAAAACCAACGGATGATCTACTCATGTGGAGTTTGGTAGTTATTCTTTACGCTTACCAAAAAGAGAAGTTCAGAGATGTCATTTATTGCCACCTCAATTTTTAGGCAATTTGAAATTAAGAAGCCTCTTTTTAGAGCTTCGCAAAGTAAGATGGGCAGTTTGGATTTTTAATTTCAGTTGTCAATTTATTCTAATTTTTTCAGTGCATAAAGTATAATAAAAGCCTCAGGTTTTTGCCCCTGATTTACAACTTTTCTCCTACTAGATGTTATCTCCTGTTCACGTCCAGGGAGCCCGTCGGAGCCCACCCGCAGACTGCGCCAGACACAGCACCGATGGCACAAACTGCTCTCCCCAGCCCGACCCCAGCCCTGGCCCGGCAGCGTCTCCAGCCGCCGTCCCGTCCAACCCATCGCAGGGACCTGCAGCTGCCCCAGCCCTGCTCCACTCCCCTGCTGCCGGGAGCTGCCAGGTTAATGGAGGACCTCCTGGTTCCCGGGCTGGTGCTCAGACAGCCAGACCACTCCAGCTCACAGTGAATGTCTGATTAATTAAGGGCTTGTAATTAACCTTCATGGCTGGAATTTCCCCAAGACCTTCATGGGCTGAGGTGCACAAATCCCATCAACTTGAATGGGAAGCCGGAACCAAATCACTTTTGTCCCTCACTGGGAATCCCCCTGTGTGCCAGCAAAGTAAAACCTTTCCCTTTCCCAGGTTTGGACATGTTTTGCTAGCTTCACAGAGCTGCCGAGGCCTCAGAGAGAGCTGGAAAATAAATCATGCACAGAAAACACCGCCGCCGTGTCCCTCTGTGCTCCCACCATCACTGCTCATGCTATGGGTTTGCACAACCAGAGCTCAGAGCCAGCACCGAGCTCTGCATCACCCAGCGGAGCTACTCCAGATTTACCCCAGCGTGAAGGAGAGCAAGAGTCTGGCCTGCAGTTTTCAAGTTTTCATGCAAATAGCCTCAGTAATGAGGAGTAAGGAAGAGAAATACATCAGATGTGAGAGAAACCCAAATGTTTTTTTTCTTCAACCATTTTTTCAGTTTCTTTCAGGAGTCGGATTTCCCGCCCCCCCAGTATGTTAACTGGGAAGCCACCTCTGCCTAGGACATTTCTGTTAATGAGGCTGCTGCCTTAATGTGGTTTTCTCCACTGAAATATTTCTGGTAAACGATATTCTGTTGTACAGCTTAATTTAGCACTGTCATTTTTTTGTTGTTGTTGTTTTTATTTGACCACATGGAGCTCAGTGACTTGTAACCCAGTCCCTCAGCCTATTTTTAAATTTCATTAGGACCTTTTTCAGTCATTCGGCTATTTTTTTTTTTAGAAGCATGAGAATGGAAGGGCCAAACAATGTTGCTTTATCAAGAGCTTTTGTTTCACATGCACACAGGATCACAAGTGAAATGCATTTGTTCAGCTCTCAGCCCAGGCTCTGGTAAAGAGGAAATCACAATTTATTAGCGAAGGCTCCTAATCTTATAATTTCTGGTTCACGTTAGCACTCTACGGAAGAAGTTGCACGCTTATCCTGCGGTTCACATCTTGGTCCAAATTACCCAGAGGACGGCAGTCCAAATTGGACAGCCCAGTTACTGCAGGCTGTTCACGACCCTGAACGTCTGGCGTGCACAGCACTTTGGGGCCTCGCCCTGAGGCCCTTCTTTCCCTGATTTCCCCCTCTGCTCTGGCTTGATTGTGGTAGTTCTCCTGATGCCAGAAGCATGAGAAACCCATAGTTGAGGCAGTAATGTTGAAAGGCTGCTAGAGAGAGCACAGGGATCCCTCCAGCACCTGTGCTCCTGATCCTGAGATCAAGCTGTATGAAACTCAGCTAGATCTCACCTAGTGCCATCCTGGGTATTTTCTAGATCATCCCACCCCCCCAGCTCCCCACTTCTTTGTTGAGCCCAACAAACGTTTTTGTTTCCGCTTGGTGACAAAGAAGCAGGGGGTGTGGTGAGGGGGGAGAGGCATGCTCTTAGTCCCTTGGCAAAGTAGAAGCAGAAAAGCAGCCGATTGAAACACCCCAAACTTAAACAGGGCATTAGGCAGAATTAACAGACCAGACCTCCAAGCCATCAGAAATTCCCAGTTGAATAGAAGATTGATTTCAAAGACTCAAAGATACCTCAAGGCCAGCACTTCCAAAGAAGACAGGAGCTGATTGGAGCTGAAGCATTCCTCTTGTTCAGTGCATTTGAGTGAGCACTTTAAGTCTCCAAAGATTGAACTATAAAGAGAAATTAGTTTATTAATAATTCACAGGCTCCAAGAAGAAAAAATGTCAAAAGCATATGCTCACTAACAAAGCTGGTTTTATTTTCCCTGTTTAGAATTGAGCAACATGTAGAAAAGTGGAGGGTGTCGAGCTCAAAAATTTAATTCAGGGCTTCTTCTCTTCCTTCCCTTTAACCCAAGCAAGCATATATTCTGACTTCCTCATGAGCGCTGAAAGTTCTTCAAATCCCAAAAGGTTTATGTGAAACATTAAAAGCACACTATCATCTTCAGCTCTTTAATAGTTTAGGACATTTTCATGGCATAGTTATTATCCAATAGCTCTTAATTGCAGCTTGTACATTTCAAGACAACACATTCACAGACCGGAATAACAGATTTTAGACTCCCCATCCAGGAACGTGGTTAAGCACATGCTTACTGTTAAGCACATGAGGTATCATCTCGATGGGTCTGGCACTGCCTCACTCCACTTCGCCAGGCATATAAAATCTGTAATATTCACGTGCTTAAAATCAATCATGTTATTCCTCCTGCACTTAGGCATTGTAATTTGTCCTGGGTTTGGCCAGGACAGGGTTAATTTTCACCGGTCTCCAGGAAAGGGCACAGCTGGGGGGTGGGGGCTGACCCCACACCATGTGAGGTCACGCTGGGTTCCGGTGGGGGGGGCGGCGCGGCGGGAACGCTCTCGCGGCTC
>Ga0065711_1006059_pt1 | contig 18422 bp, 16 predicted proteins | sample Hoacrofraction12_FD_59098 | JGI IMG/M metagenome (GOLD analysis project Ga0065711, IMG submission 59098) | Hoatzin crop microbial communities from Cojedes, Venezuela - Epithelial fraction 12 v2 (version 2) | ecosystem: Host-associated > Birds > Digestive system > Esophagus > Crop | place...
CCCAAATTACTCTGGCTAGGCTGTGCAAGAGACTTCCAACAACTGCAATAGGCTGAGTAACCAAGCAAAAATCTTGCATATATCCATTTCAAAAGAGGCAGTCACTTTTTAGTATTAGCAGTAAAAGAACAAAACTCCCAAGGCAAATCAACTTTGGCACATCTAGCAGTCTATGTGTGACCTTATTTCAACAGAAAGCCAGAGATAATGGTCTGGCTACAGACACCATCTCCTGCTCAGATTTCCTTAATACACAGAACTTCTCATAACTAGAAATGTGCCCAATCCAGAAGCCTGGCCTGTCTTCCCCAAAATGTAAGATTTTACATTTGCTGATCCTTTTAACTAACGCAGTCCACACAAAAGTCATACTGAAAAGGAATGACTTATAACAAGGGCTCTGAAAGATTATTTGTTGTCCTATCTTCACAGAGAATTGATAGACAGAGATGTAATACCTGGTGTTGGAAATTAATTTCAGAAGCTGACTCCATCTCACGATGAATGGATGTGCTATCTCCCTTTTTATTCATGGAAAAATTTTACACTGGTTTGCGTACCTTCACCTAAATAGTCAATATTTTACCCAGGAAAGCCATGGAAGCAAGAATTAATGCTCTGATGTTCAGAGCAGTGATACGAATTAGTCTTTGTAAGATGATTAACGCTACACCACAAGATCTCCCACAATGACCTCCCTACTAAAATACCAGAGGGTCATCAACTTCACAAGTTTCCAGGACAAAGGAATATCCTTGAATGCATTGCTTAAAATGATGCTGCCCTATTCAAAGGATCTGTGCTGAGACCTACAGGCGGAATGGTAAATTGAATCAAGTATGCAAGACACCATAGCTGAATACAAGCTCTTCTCTTTTTCAGCAGATTTTAGCTAAATTGAGCAAATACAGCAGACTAAACTAGAGCTGAGATACATTACATCCTTATGAAATACAAATTCCAAGTAGGAGACAAGTAGAACATTCCTTTGTTGAGTGTTTGATGCATCTTATAGTTGGGATTGTCTGTGACCTGCTGGGAAAAGGTTTCTTTCACAGTAAATAAACCATCCATAAACGAAACCAGTTCTTATTCAAAGTCAGTGTCAGCACCAGATGCTCAGTTAGAAGTGTTCAGAATTCTTTACCAGCCACAAAAGGAAACAGAAAAGACTATCAAAGAGGAAAAAAAAGAGAAAATAAAAAAATAATAATCAGGAAAGTCACTCAGTTTTGCTGTTTGGAATAAGGCATTAGCCTATAATGATAGGTATAGTAGAAGGTATTTTTCTGCAAAATTAATCCCTTTTCCGAGAGTATTCTAACAGCCTCTAGAAAGGCAATTCTAGTTGAGCTTAACATCAAGGTTTTCTCTTATACCAATGCATTGGTAATTCACTATTCTGTTGAATTGACTCTTCTTCTGTTTTGTTTAAGCTAAAAATAAATACTCCCTTTCATTTTGATCCACTTTGATATTTTACAGGATTGAAGCCATGATGATAAGGAGGACTGTGATAGCCCTAGACTTCAACACAGTCTTCCTATCAACTAGTCTTCTACAACCATCACTTGAAAGTATTCCCAAGACAAGCAGTTTTAAATCCTTCGTGCTCTCGTAAGATCTTATCCAAAAATAAGTTCTGTGCCAGCTGAAGGAGTCACGATGACACAAGAGCCCGTGTTTACCACCTTAATCCTTAAGGTCTGGAGATGAGTGGCTACTCTATCCAAAGACATTAAAAAAAACAAAACAAAACAAAACCTAAACAAAAAAAACCCCACCTCTTTATATCCCAAAATTCCAGTTTGAGGCTTGTTTTTTACACCACTCCTAAAAATCTACTGCTTAGAACCATATAAATCCATAGCAAACATCCAGAAATGCCAACAGAAGTACAATAGCTCTACCAAAAAAATATAAAATCTCCTTTTTATTTCTTCTTTCTTAATTTGTGGTAAAGGTGTATACCCCAGTATTCATGTCAGATTTATTTGATGATTTGATTAAAAGAAGTATGCAGTGTGTTTAGTCATTCTTCCTTCTTAGATCATACAGAAGCTTTATAACCTTTACTATCTGAAGTCAAATCATCAGTGAATTTTACTGTACAATAGCAAAGAAAAACAATACTAAAAATTTTAGCCTCTATAATTTCAGGAACTGAATCTTGAGACTGCCTAACCTGAATAGCCAGAGATGCAAAAGCTTCTTTAATCTCATGATGCTTATGCTGCTACACTTGCTGTTCTTGAGGATCAGTACTTTTTGGATAACAGACAACTTTTTTTGTTCACCAGGCTGTTGATGTCAAAGCCAAGAAAGCTCCATACAGGATTAGAAATACCCTGGTTGAGAACATTGCTAAAAAACAACACACACACAAAGAACACCACCACAAAGTTAAGTTCTGACCACTGGCTGGGTTCCCAACTCTTCCCAGTTCTAACATACCTAGTACATGTTTCTAATTGCTCCTGAATAACGTCATATAAAAATACCATTAGGGAAAAAGGAGGTCAAGTTCCTTTCACAATACAAGAAGAAGAAAGAGTATTATTTTAGTAATGACAAGACACAATTCAGTCAGGGGTTTAGAGGCTGAAGGTTTTGTCAGCAAGAGTCAAATATAATTCAGAGGCAAAGACAGGTAAATCCCTTGTTACTAATAAGAGGCAGCAAACTCAGAACTCCCCCCAAAACTCTCACTGTGGCTAAGAAAAACACCTTAATGTTAAACTCCAGTAGAACAGTCTTTGTCTTTAGATTCTTTACTCCCGTATTTGTAGATGGAAATCTGCTCCAGTGCTCCTTGAAGACACAATATATCATCCCATTTAATTAAGAATTAATTGCAGAATTCACAACAGATGGGTAAGTCATTTACAGAGACAGTAAGAATAATTTAAGTGTATGGAGGGGGGAAGAGAGTGGAAGGAAGGCCAGCAGGTGACAGGTTTTTTTACAAGGATCAGGAAACAGAAAAATGGTGAAAATCACATTTTAAAGAGCTGACACTAATGGTGAAAACCTGTATCATACTGCAGCTCCCTGCAACAGAGCACAACGCTTTACAGACTCACAGAGGCCTGCAAATACACAAGATAATTACTGAGCAGCTGCTGCTGAAAACCAACAGATCCAACCAAAATTCTGTCAATCAGGCAAAATTTTAAATGGGAGAGATAGTCTATCTAGTCAACCAATTTTCATCTTCAGTTCTCCTTCTTTACATAAACATATGTATTAAACATATGAGAGAGAGGGACTTGCACTTAAAAGACAAAGACACACACCACTGCTTTTGGGAAATAAAAAATCCAGTTACATTTAGAGTGATCACTACTTACATACATATTTTAAATAAAATATTTAAATCTGAAAGCCAATTCATAACTATTCCAAAGAACTTTCCAATATATAAACCCACTGTTTTCATAAAGCTCCTCTATACCCTAGCTGGTTTCTTCACACTTACCATAAAATTAAACTATACACAAAGACTACTTTGGTATTGCAAATACGGATGATGATATTGGTTTTGCATCCTGTTAATATGAGTGTTAGCATTCCGCAATTGCAACAGCATTTCAATCAACAGTTATCAACTGGGAAATTCCAAGGTGTCTCCAGATATGGCAACTATATTCCCAACAAAACCTTCGTCTACTCTAAGTGCTGATTTTCCTTTACATACATATTTACGTTTTCTTGTATGAAGTTCATCGTACTAATTGGAACTTCTAGAAAGGAGTGGGATGCTAGGCAGAACACATACCCTAGGAAAACAACCCCTCACTTCTCTTCTGCACCCACAGGCAGATTTCCATTTTTGAAAAAGTAAAGTTCAAATTAAGTATTCAAAATTAATCCAGCTGCCAGCAACCTGCTTTCACTAGAAACACTATACAAAAGCATCTAATCACTCCTGTCATTAGTAAGCAGCTGTTTTTTAACAGAAAATGCAGGTTTACTTAATAGGAGTGAGAGTTTGCCAAAGCAGATGTTGCAGGTGGGGAGAGCTCTGGGCCTGCTTCTAGAACTGCAAATCTCCTTCACATCTGCCCTGATCTTGTGGCAGCTGTCGTGTAATTTCCCAAAGTACAGCTGCCTCTGCTGGAGGCAGACATTCAGCCCAGCCTCTACAAGGGAAACAGAGGAAGCACACATATATTTATTTTGAAATAATCTCAGAGAACTTCTACATTAAATGAAAGCACATATAAGCCCCACATGATTGTGATTTTTTTTTTTAGCGACACAAACTCCCTGTTCATTTAGCCTAGGAAGGCTGATTTTAGAACTGTTCTCTTCCAGTCACGATAGTAGGATGGGTTGGAAAGGGCCACTACAAAAAGGAATATGAAGACAGAGCTGGTAACCAGCACCACATCTAATATACTTGCAAGTGTACTTGAAAAAAAAGCTCCGAAGAACAGACTATCTCAAAAGTTTCCATTAGTAAAATCCCTAGTTTAGGCTGGGAGCTCATTATTATTGGGTCACAAGGAGCTAATTATAATACAAATAAGGAAAAACAATTAACAACTGACAAGTGAAAGCTTCAACAAAACATGCTTTAGAAACATCTTTTATAGCCAAACTGATTACCTTTGTAAGCAAGAACTTTTATACATACAGGTAATGGCCTGAGACTCCCTTCAAAAACTACACATGGCGCAAATACTGCTCAAAAGAATAAAACAGAAACATAGAATCAAATGGAAATTTTAATGACGGTGCGACTGAAAAATTGACAGAAACAAGAAAATTGCAATGGGATAACACTTGTAACGCACACTCCAGCAGATGATGTTTTGGTAAATAAACCAGTGAATTCACAGTATCATAAACTACCTGTCTGTCACTCATTCAGGTAAGGAAAAGGCACTACTTCATTGTACTGTAAGACCAGCTGTACCCCAAATCCCTGGAACTCACAAGCAAAGTTCTGGTCAAGAGTATGAGGGAGTGGCAGATGCATCCTTTGGATTTACTTCATCTCCTTTCTCTCCTGTCAGATTCAAAGACCTGTTTCATATTTTCACAACTACTACTGGATTATGGCAGATTAATATTAATTACACATTACTTTGTAACAAGTTAGAACCTAATAATCTGTCATGTTCTACTTCCACTGTTCATGCAAATTCAGTTTCTGAGGAAAGAAAAAAAAAATCAGGCAAGGAACATTTTTGCTTTTAGTTTACCCGAAAGGAGAACCATTCTTCGCCAAGTATGAAATTACAGCCTACCACCTGGAGTTTCAGATCCTTTCGGTGTTCACAGAAAGAGCATATTCATACAGAAAGTCACAAAAGCGACGCTATTATAAACACAAGTTTTAATAAGTCATTTAGCATTGCTCCCAATACCTCCTGTAGCGGCCATAAAGACTCCCAACTTATTTTCCAAGTAATTTATTTCACACCACAGAACTGTTTAGTTTATTGGAAAATGCAATGAATTGGTATCACAAAAAAAAAAAAAAAAGGACTGCAAGCATAGTCCATGTTTATATATCTTCCCTCTTTAACAAACTAACTAAAAAATATTAGGAGGGGTCCAGCAATCCTATGGCAGTTCACGTTTTCAAGTTTTCTTCTAATTGCATATTTTTAGAGCTTTCTGGTCCCACATCTCTAATTATTTGATTTTCTAATCTTATAAACTCTCAGAAGACATTTACATTAATACAATGACCATGAATTTGATTCTTTGGATATGAAAGACCAAGCAAGGATCACCACATTTTGAACATAACTCCATAGCTCTCAGTTGCATATTAAAGGATAACTTCAAATTGTGTATATTCACATAAACTACGACAGAACTAGAGACACAGCAGAAAGCCTATGAAAAGATGACACCATTTCCCACAGCATGCTCCTGAAGAAACTAGCTGCTCATGGCTTGGATGGGTGTACACTTCACTGGGTTAAAAACTGGCTGGATGGCCAGACCTAAAGAGTTGTGGTGAATGGGGATAAATTCAGCTGGCGACTGGTCATGAGTCATGTTCCCCAGGGCTCAGTACTGAAGCCAGTGTTGTTTATTATCGCTATCAATGATCTGGATGAGGGGATTGAAAGCACCCTCAGTAAGTCTGCAGATGACACCAAATTGGGCAGGAGTGTTGATCTGCTTGACGGTAGGAAGGCTCTACAGAGGGATCTGGACAGGCTGGATCAATGGGCCAAGGCCAACTGTATGAGGTTCAACAAGGCCAAGTGCCGGGTCCTGCACTTCGGTCACAACAACCCCATGCAATGCTACAGGCTTGGGGAAGAGTGGCTGGAAAGCTGCCCGGCAGAAAAGGACCTGGGGGTGTTGGCTGACAGCTGGCTGAACAGGAGCCAGCAGTGTGCCCAGGTGGCCAGGAAGGCCAACGGCATCCTGGCTTGTATCAGGAACAGTGTGGCCAGCAGGAGCAGGTGAGGTGATCGTGCCCCTGTACTTGGCACTGGTGAGGCCGCACCTCAAGTACTGTGTTCAGTTTTGGGCCCCTCAGTACAGAAGGACATTGAGGTGCTGGAACATGTCCAGAGAAGGGTTACAAGGCTGGTGAAGGGCTAAGAGCATAAGTCTTACGAGGAGTGGCTGAGGGAACTGGGGCTGTTCAGTCTGGAGAAGAGGAGGCTGAGGGGAGACCTTATTGCTCTCTACAACTACCCGAAAGGAGGTTGTAGCGAGGCAGGTGTTGGTCTCTTCTCCCAAGTAACAAGCAATAGGATGAGAGGAAAAGGCCTCAAGTTGTGCCAGGGGAGGTTTATATTATCAGAAAAATCTTCCTCATTGAAAGGGTTGTCAAGCACTGGAACAGGCTGCCCAGGGAAGTGGTTGAGGCAAGATCCCTGGAGGTATTTAAAGACGTGCAGGTGTGGTGCTTAGGGACATGGTTTAGTGGTGGACTTGGAAGTGTTAGCTTAATGGTTGGAGTCGATGATCTTAAAGTTCCTTTCCAACCTAAATGACTCTATGAATAAAGATATCAGTAGTTCTCCTATTTCTAGCATTATTTCAGGTCATTTACAACATTAAAGATATGCAATAGACTAAAAAGACACGAAAACCCTAAACATATACAAAATTGCAATAGATCACCCTGTGGAACCACACCTGTGGAAAGCAAGGCCCACACAGCTGCATTATAGGTCTTCTCCAAGACATCTGGCTCAAGAACCACTCACCTCTCTTTGCCTTTTTCTAACTTCTCATTCTCACATGAATTCCCACAGTTCACAGCCACCTCAGCTGTGCTAATACTATTTTCAAGGCTACACCATAAAGCATAAAACTAGTCATCACTCTCCCCATCATCACATCTAACTATACCTAAAGAAAGCAGTTCCATGTACCCTCTTCTTGGTGACAGTCAAAAAAAAAAAAAAAAATTCCTCTTCTCCCCTGCAAATACTTGTTCTTGCCCTGACAATCCAGTTTACAGTTTTCTCCCAGCATCACAGTAGGAGCTAGGCCTGGCTCATCCCTTAGCAGCTTCACACGCACAGAAGAATAAGTAAGGCTTCCTGCAAAGACAAGACTACTTACGAGCAGAGTCACCTTTTGATCTCCATGAAAAGAGCGCTCAGTCTACCCAAAGCTGCTATAACTTTGAGTCCTCAAGCCACTGCAAGTGCCTTGACCTGTCTTTATGCCACTTCCAACACCTGACCTACACCCTCAAGTTGTCCTCCCTCCTGCATCTATCTAATAAAACTGAATTTTGCCTATGTGCAACAGATTAAAATGAAAATATCAAAGTCACATGGAATATATTATACCTCTTGGAATCTCCAAGGAAATTATTCATTTTAAGTGTCTTCACTGCCTGTAGATGGTTTGCAGTTGGCCTGAAATAATATCATTTTTACAGGGTTTAAGTTAAGGCTTATGACTAAGATTTATGGCAGTCTGAAAAACAGGATAGACAGTCAACCATACACTAGTTCAAAAAATTCTTATTACAGAAAAATTAGTAGCAAAGGACATGAAACATTGTATAATTCCCCCAACAACAAAAAATCCATGGCTGAAATGCACAACAAACCGTAAACCAACTTTTGCTCAAGAGAGTGAAACCAACATTCTAAAGGAAGAAGCGGCAGAAAAGACAGAAAGAAATAAAGTGGGAAACATTTTGAAAGGTCACTGGCAACCCTAACTATAAACAAGAATAACTGAAACAAGTTTTTCTATTGAACAAAGAACTGACCATCCAAAACAGAGCAACAAGTACTCTGTCACGTTTTTGGTTTAAAAACAGTATTTCAGTGATGCATAGGAATCTGTTTCCGTTTCGGTTTTTTTTGAAAATATAATTTAAGAGCGCTTTTTTTTTTGGCCTCTTCTCCATAATGGAATTCTGCAATTTCCTTTACTTAACTCAATTCCATTTGGATTCTTCTATCTTACAATAATAAAAATACTCAGTCCTAGTGGTCTCATTTTATTCTTCCAGCCATATACCACAGATTACAAAGAAAAGAACCTGTGGGCTGCGCTGCGGAGTGGTTTGCCTCAGACATATAAATTCCCTTCTCCCAGGAAATACAAAATAAGTATGTTCCCTTTTATCAAATTCTAGTCTTCTATGGATTACTTAGGAGGTTTACCTTTACCTCAAGGACTTAATTGAGCATCTTCAGCAAAAATATCGATTTCAAGAGCAAGTGAAACTCTGTTCACTTATATATACAGCTCTAAGTATTCTTTTCAGACACTCGCTTTCAGTTAGATAATTGTTGCTTCGAGGTATGTCTACACTGCGCAGTGCGGTGCCAAGTAAATGCCTAAGCTAAGTATCTCAGGAAACAGACTAAAACAGCTCAGGCGCGGCATTGCATTGGTGTGGTTATTCTGTTTCCAGTTGAATTTGAAATATTAAACCTACACGGCAAATTCAGTGCTGGACAGAGTTACCCAAACGGTCAGAAAAAGTCATTTCTCCATCAATCAGAAGTAAGAGCGTCATGACTGATTCAAGCATCATGACTGGTTCAAGAGATTCCAAGCATTTATACAGGTGCATTTAAAAGGGCAACACTAGAGAGATGTCAACTTCAGTGCCAACGAAAGAGACTCATGACAATGAAACTTCCCTTTGAAATTTTTCTGCAGGCTCACGTAGTGATCAATAGATTATAAGAAAAGGCCTGTACAGTTTTTGATATCCCACGCTGTTAGAGAATGACTGTGTTGTTAGAAAACAGTGTACAGATTCTGTTTGAAAAATTAATGGCTTGCTTCCTTTATTATCGCTAACAGAAGCAGTTTACAAAAGTATTCCCATTGATGTCTGTCGGCTGTAACATAAACGTGGCAGAATCAGACCTTCAACACTGTTGCATACAGGTCTGTCAAGATTGAGCCTCTGATCATCTCCCATGCTTTTAAAGCCCCTAAACTCATCAGACAATGTCTGTAACAAACAGGCTAAAACCAAAAAATCATAATCTTTTGCTTCAACTTCATTAGAAGTGTACCTTAGTTATGTAATGTTATGCCATATATGTCTATATGCGTATGAGAGAGTCAGGTATACACAAAGTGTAATTGCATGTGTGAGGCTGGAAGACTTTACTGACCAGCTATCCAGGAATAAATTCTTCTCTACTCAGCAGAAAAATAAAAATTTAAAATCCAGTTGTTCTGAGCTTCTGGTTAAATGTAATACGCATCCAAGTTCCACAGTATGCTAGAGATGGGTCCGGCTTACGCTAAACAAATGCTGCATCTGTGTGATGCAAGGGTTTGGAAAAGGGGGAGAAATTGGAACAGGTACACAATTATTAGATTTTTAGCTAACTTTACAACAAAAAAGAAAGTCAGATATTTTTTCTCCTGCAGTGATGCAAAACACAAAGAAATAAGACAGACATCTGTTACAATAGCAGAAAGTCCTGGACAGAGACCTACAACATATTAACATAAGCCCTGGCTTTCAAGAACTGTTCAATGAATTACCAAGGTACAGACAGCCAAAACACACATTTAAATACCTTGCTAAGGTACATCCTTCCAATCAACTGAAAGCTTTAAATAACCACTACATTACTGTAATAGTATTTCACAGTTATAAAACAACATTATTTCATTAAAAACTCACGTACAACACATATTTACTTTAAAAAGGGAAATACCCAAAAGAAGGGGAAATACCAAAGCATATTGCAGTTTACTTGATAACATAAAAAAGAAATCATAACTGCTCACTAGGAAGCAGGGCAATAAAGTTATAAATATCTTATTACTGCTTGATAGTAAATTTGTATGCTAAAATCTACTTCAGAGAGTACTACACTCTTCTGACCACTCTTCATATAGGTTTCTTTCAGGAACATAATTAATTGTAAACATAGCTCACTATCAAGCAAAGAGGCAGAAGTCAATAGCAAATCAGACAGGTGCAAAAACAAAATACCACCATGATTTACTACAAGCCAGTTACATAAAAACTCCACAATTAATCCCCTCATAAATATGGAATAAGTATAACCAAACAAGCAGGAAATTTAAAATTTTGTTATGAGTGGATATCTACAAAAAATAGAATCTTAATATATGCAGCTTTAAATCACTATATTCATCTTGAAATTCCGCCTGGTGCAACACACCAAAGTAATTTAAAAAACAAAGTAAAGTTTGTTGAGTAAGAATAGGCTTGCAGTATAATTTGAGGCTCAAGCACAGGCCCTGACGAACAGCTGTAGGGCAAAAAAAAGTTCTCAGTGACCACCACAAATACGTTTTTCAGTATTGTAACACACCATAGGAAAAGGAGTAGCCTCTTAAATAATTGGATTTTACATTATACAATAATTAAACACCCTTCGCATATGAAAACGTCCTCTATTTTTAAATCTACCTAATAATCACTTTCCCCTATTCAACATCTTTCCCATGATTGTATGTATAAATGCTAAGAAAAATGCCTTAGCCACAATTCAGTTGGTTATGAGTAGATTTTAATATCTAATTAAGAAGGGTCATTATTTCAAAGAGATGCCACTGGAGATTAACTGAATGATACAATATATGGCATTGACTCAATTGGCAGCAGTATTTTGTTTGGGTCTAGAACAAGGTAATATCCTATGCAAGAGTTAAACTGCTTTGATCCACTCCGTTCATCTCAAAGAATGTCTTTTATTGATGCAACAGAGGTGCCTGCCAGGGTTNTCTTATCACCAGAATCAGTGCTGCTAAAGGTGCTGTATTTCGGATGTGACCTAACACTCAGGTTGTAGTTTTGTTCACCGTGGAGCCCTTCTTACTTGGCCACCTAACTTTTTATTACTATTTCTATTGAAGAGTTTCCTTCTTTCCTGTCACGCCATATTGCTGAGCTCAGTTCAGGGGTACTCACATTTCTTTACTCACTCTGCATCAGCAGTGGCCATATAATTCCTACAAATAGGACTTGATCCTGAAGGTCCTACTCATAGATGCAAATGTATGTAAGCGTCTGATGAGACTGGTACTTTCTAATAAGTATATAAAACACAGACATTATGGTACTGTACCATATTATTATAAAACATTTACATACTCAAAGACTGCAAAACAATAGGATTTCCTTACTACGACATATTTCCTTCCCACACTTGCAAGCAAAGCAAATTAACATATCATCATACTTCATAATCTAACATCAGCTCTTTAATATAGTTTATAAAACACAACAAAACTAAGTAGTCAATCTTTGCAATAATTTAGAATAAGTGCAAAATAAATTCCTTACTAAAGCCATCTGACATATGGATTGACTTTCCAAATAATTAAAGGCTTAGTAGGTTTGCCACTTACAAATCAAAATCAACTGACATGATAGGTTATAAACCTGGAAATTAATCTTGCACTGGTGGAAAAAAAAGGGAAATTCCTTCCACTTTTAAGTTGAGAATGTCAAAACCAAGGCTCTGAATGGGCAAGTCCTTGCAGATATTACTGTATTCGGTATGTTACCACTATTCCGTTAACCACAGCTCCAGTTTCTAAAACCTAAAAAATGAGAAGGGATGGATCTTCAGTTTGTACATTTTGTTTTGTTACACATTGTGAAGCACAGGTTTATCAGGGAAGCGGAGTAATTACGGTAACCCCTAATTTTCTATCAGAGTAACAGTGTGGTACATGACAGTGGAGCAGTCATGCAGCTCCTCCTCTCAACCCAGAAGCTTCCAGAGGTTTCTGTTTTCAAAGTTAATAGCTATTGAGATGACTACCTTAAGTATTTTAACGTCTTAAAGGTTATAGTAAAATTGTACTTATTCTTAAAAATCTTCCTTGTTAACACACCAGTTATAGCATAGAATATTTGCACCTTCTCTAATCAACTCAAGCTGGGCTATGGAAGAGATGTGTTTACACCCCTTCCACATGTCAATAAATGTACAATCACTGTTCAAAAGCAAAGTTTCTGAACGGAATGGTCATATTCATTTGAGATAAAGAACCAATTTTTATTTAACTTCAAACATTTTACTTAGTATGTCCTCTTTACCTTCCCATTCCGCTTTTTAAAGCATGATTAAGCCCCATCGAAACTGAAGAGAATTTTGCAGTTAATGTCCTGAATCTCATCTCCATTAACTTTAATAACAGTTCTCCTCATTTTCCTTCTGTTTATGTCCAACCTCTATGTCCTTATACTTCTGTCTATTCATGTTGCGTCGGGAGACTTAGACTGGATATTAGGAAAAAATTCTTCACTGAAAGAGTGGTCAGGCATTGGAACAGGCTGCCCAGGCAAGGGGTGGAGTCACCATCCCTTGAGCCGTTCAAAAAACATGTAGATACAGCATTTCAGGACACGGTTTAGCAGGCATGGTGGTGCTGGGTTGACGGTCAGACTTGATGATCTTAGAGGTCTTTTCCAACCTTAATGATTTTATGATTCATGCAGATATCACCTATAATTGCCTTTGCCTGCTATTTCCTCTGCATTGTCACTTCTCTCTTTAACAAAGCTTAACGAAACTGAAAGTACACAGGGGTCTGAATAATCTTGTGAGGATAGACATGGAGAGTAGACCAATGTTTTTCATGTTTGGACTCTGAAAGATGTACAAAGGTTTCCTTTGGATGCATTATCCAGCAACAAATTTAAATCTACTGACAATATGGTGGTTTGGGGATTTTGTTATTAATCATCTGACATGGGCCTCTCAAAAACAATCTGGAGTCCCAAAGGCTCCTAAATCAAAGGTTAAAGAACACTGAACTAGATCTTGAGTTACGGAAGTGACTTGTCTATGATTCTGTGATGCACCCATCCTATGTTAAGCAGTTTTACACCATTCACCTGTTCAGTGACATCATAAAGCATTAAATCACAAGGCACCTTGTATTTCCACAATGCATAAATTCAAAATTTTCTACTACAAACCATTCTTAGCCTATTTATTTATAACAAACAACAAGCATCTTTCCTAAAAATCCACTGCATGAAACTTACATTTCAAAGAAATTCAAGTAATTGCTAATAAATCCTGTTTAGAACAATGCTTTTAAGAAACTTATTTGTACAAAAACTCTACCCTAAAAAAATAATTCTCAACTAAATGCAGAATCTTGATTACTCCAGCTCCTAATAACCTCAATGCATAAAAAAGCCTCAACATAAAGAATGGGGTTCATTTCTATGTTCCAGAACAAGAAGAAAAAAAAAACTAAACATTGCTAGCACTTGCATATAGCTGAGCCTATGCCTTTAAACAAGATATGGGACAATCTCTGTCAGGAGCTGTACTTGTAGACTCCATGTTCAACACAGCCACTATACAATTTGAATCACTGGATTTGGGTGACAGGTGCAGTTGGGGGCAGTTTTCAGTTTCTTAAAGAAAAAACATCTAAGGTTTATCAAAGTAAATTCACAATCTTCTCGGTAAGATCACTGCCTGAAAACTTTAGACACTTACTACAAATACCTCTGAAAAGGGTCAGGTAGAAAACACCACTTTATATTATTTTAATCTATTATTTCAAACGCAGGCAGCATAAGCATTCAGTGGGCAGAAAGCAAAACCCTTATCTACCTCCCAACAAGCTGACACCATCACCAGACTGCAACTGTTTTTTCTCTCTACCTTTTTCTGTATTCCCTTCTCTCAGATTCAATAGGAGAAATGTAAGATAGTTTCCATCTCAGCCTTCCCAGAAGGCTAGTTATAGTTCAAGAGAAAGCAAGGTCCAGCATGAAATGACAGCAGCAGATGCGTAACTGCGCAGCCTGTCTCACATAACCTGCAAGCCTAAATGCCAAGCCAGACAACACCAATAACAAATTTATAGCTTCTTAGACCTCCAAGTAAATCTGTACTCTGTCACAGCACCTAACAGGGAGGGAACGGTTCCTTTCAAGCTAACCCTAGAATTCACACCTCCTTCCTGAAAAGGCTTTGTAACTACCACAAAAGTACCTGCCAAACTCTCCTTTAAACCATAATAAAGCAGCCAAACGAAGCATATTAAACAAAGTTTTCAGCAGAACTGAATTTTAAACAACAGTGATTTGTGGTGGTTCTCAGGATCTGTTGGCTCATGCTATCATTCAAAATTATATACAAAGCAGTAGTCTGTACAAAAGTGGTGATTTAGATACCTTAAGCTACAGTAATTTCGGGCTCTGAACTCCAGTATCAAATGAATGCCTGAATCGGGGATGCCGTTAGATGCTCAACTCTAAAAAGAATAACGCAATTTCTGACATGTCTCATCTTTAGCATTCTTTTATCAGCTACCTTGAGAGTCTCCTCTCTCTGCACAATGTTTAATACTTTTAGCATGTCACTTCCCCCATGTATTATTCACACAGGGTACACACCAGAGGCCCTTTGTACATGTGGATCCCAAACTTTATTACGATCTGGAAACTACCACGAACGCTTCTGGACTTCAAAATAAAAGGAACAGCTTGGCCTATTTCAATCACTTGCCCCTACAGCCACTTGATATACTGATCTTGAGGAAGGTCACATAAAGGAAAAAATAATCTTTTTCTTATTTAGTATATTCGTGACTACAGCTTAGGTCACACAAATTTATATTGAAGTTTTTCATTTAAAAAAAAGATCTAGTGGGCAAGTGATAAACATCAGGAAAAAGTGTTTATAACTGTCTCACTGCTGAGAAACAGCACTATCGCACTATCAAGTGGCAGCAATTGAAGTGTTCTAACAAGATTATTATTGCCAACAATATGACAAATTAAGTCTCTCAAACTACAAAATGGTAGTAAGACAAATAATAACCTAGCTAGTATGTCAGCTCAAGATATATTGCAAATGCGTATGAACCTAGTAAAATTCAGTCCTGAAAAGACATCTTAACTGTGAGGGGTTGGATATTATTTTTGCATGAGGAACGAACTCACCCAGATTTCAAGTCTGTAATCCGTAAACAATTAGTAGCATCCAGTCCTACTTTTCCATTTCTCACCACACTGGAAATGAAGGGTGAGAGTGCTGGAGAAATTCTGTTCAAGGCAACTTCAGGTGACATTTTAGTACGTTCCTCTTTCCTTTTGTCTTGAGCTGCACAGGGACGGTAAGGGGAGGAAAAAAAAAAATCAAAACATATTCTACTTACTTGATGTAAATTCACATGCACTCTTTTGCAAACATGAAAGGAAAAAAACTAAGCACAGAAACAATCAGGAACATAGAGTAACTGAAGTGTGCACAAGTTTGTAAAGGAAGAATAAACACAAGTAATTTTTTCTTCTCCTACCTCTACAACATTCAATGAAGCCCATTTATTCAACATCAACACAAAAACGGACTTCTGCCCCAGGTTCCTTTAGTTAAGATCCTATTCCCATGAGAAAGAGAAATAAAATTGAGGGCCATTCTGACACTCCACAGCGTAGCCCTTCTTGTGAGCACTTCCACCAGGAGTCTGTAATTGACAAGCCACATTTGTTCCGCTTCCACTGAAATCAATGGGACTTGCATTACCGATTGCAACGGCACCAAGGGTTTGACCATCTCTCTGCATTGCCATCTGTAATTTCTAATACCACTAGTGTAACGATAGCCCGTTATTACTTTTACATTACTTCTGTAGGTAGCTATTCACAGCATTTTACAATGCCTTTTAAAGGCTAACACTGCTCTTCTTTCAGCGGTATCATCATACTCCTTTAAAGGCATCTTCACTCACAAAACAGATCAGGAAGCTGATGTACACACATTTTAAGCACAGTTTTTTCAGAAGTGCTTGCAATTGTGTGACCTTACGCTAAATCAGTTAGGCCACTAAGTTGGCACACTTCCAAGAGCCTGCTGCTTTTTAGCTGAAATGCAGAAACTGAGCACGCACACATTTTAACTCATTGCACCACAAAAAAGCTACGGCACATGGACAACAGACTGTGGTAGGAGAAATTTGAGAAAAGAAGGGTAAGTAACCTATTAAAATGCTGACTTAACATATTTGATGATATTCTCAGGCACAGAGTTCTATCTGAAAACTAACTGAACTTCACAGTTTTAGAAAACAAAACTTTAAATGACTCAAAGTAACATAAACATGTCACTGACAAGCAGGGCAGAAGAGCTTTGACCATTAGAAGATATTTTTTAGAACACTTATTTAATTGAAAAACACTGATGCATACTGTATTTACCTCCATATGAAATGCTGCATATGGACTGCTGTATTAGTAAGTGTCCTATAGAGAGAGTGTGAACAACTCAAGGCAACAGTTGCAATTTTCTGTTGTTTCTAACACTCGTTTACAAGCATTAGTTGGTTACTAATGGATGTTCCACAAACTGGTAATTCCCTGTATCTGGTAGCAATATTAAAGTTATACATTTTGTTCTCATAAAAGTCAGTCACACTGAAATGGTATGAAGCAATGTTCAAGAGTATTAATCCTAGCTATTCCGAATGTATCTGAATAAAGCAAAGGCCAAGCACTTTCAGGCAAACAAAAAGACTTCCTAAAACCAGTAATTATCTTGAATACACTGGGCCTTACATTTTACGGCAGCAAAGAAGCTGAAGACTAAATATCAATGTCTTCACATATAACATGTTCTCTTCACATATAGGATTTGCTGTAACTGATGGGCAACAACTTAAGCTGGCTTAGCAAACACCCGCAGCAATTTAAGATGCTACCTCCTGTTTGTTACTTCTCTAACAAAAACTACTGCCTACTCACCTTTATTCTTCCTCACAGGAACTTACGAGGAGACGAGCCCACACTTGACCTATTTCAATGCAAAGTCCAATGGCTTAGCTCAAACTGCTAATACAAATGAGTTTAAACTGAGACTTTGCACAAGAGTGGCTAATACAGGGCACACACTTCAGTCCGCTAGCTCTGCTGTTGGGAGGGTAACTTCAAGCAGAGGGGCAGCTGGACTGATGAAGGTAAGAACTTCTGAAAACATGCCGAGAAACAAGCTATCCTTCTAACAATCTTAAAGGTCTACACAAACAGCTCAGAAATGGCTCTGATAATGACACGTTTCATGACTGTAGGTGTTATGCGGGTAGAATCATGAGACATAAGAGATACACATGTTTATCAAAGTTGGACAGATGCACCTTCCAAACTGAACTGCAGGGTGAGATTCCCCATCTTTTTGTTAATAAAATATGCAGATATTGTCAAAACAAGATGTAAATGACTACTAGGCATTTTTCCTGGTTTTATTGCATCACTTAAGATCCACAATACCTTCTACGTAACAAGCCAGATACACAACACTTAGCGGGTCACTACCAATTGAACTCACCAATTTATTTTGCACACAAAGGTCTTTACAAACCATAACACAACCAGTACCATTTTTGTAAGTTTCAGTTGTCACAGACATATTTGTTTTTTCCCCCCCAGCTTAATTTTCCCACAGTACTGGAAACAGAACACAAACAAACTCAGGGGAATTAACCAAACCAAAATTCGCCAGACTCCTTCCCTCCCAAAGCAAAACACTCGAAAGAAGTAAACAAACGAGCGGGGGGAATCCTCCCGGATTCAGCAGCCTGGCGTCCCGACCTCAGGCAGCAGTAACGGGTGCTTCGCAGTCCTCACGGAACCACGACACCCCAGGCACCAGCGGGTCCGGAGGCGGGACCCTCCCTTCCCGCACCGCCGGTAACGACGCTGCGGGACTGAAGCCAAGCCAGAAGGCGGCAAAGGCGACCGTGGCGGTGAGAGGCCTCGCAGCGCGAGGGCCCCGCCCCCCCCGAAGCTGGCCCTGCCGTTTGCGCTGCGAGGGCGGCAGCGACAGGCGCGGGGAAACGAGGGGACCCACGACCACCTCCTCCCGCCGTGCCCCCACCGCAGCGCGGTCGGTAACGCGGATCCGCCCCGGGTAAGCCGCCGGGTTCCCTCAGCCTTGGCAGGGGAGGCCGCGCACCGGACTGACCCCCCCCGGCTGCCGCCTCGGCCACGACAG
>Ga0065711_1006879_pt1 | contig 18422 bp, 10 predicted proteins | sample Hoacrofraction12_FD_59098 | JGI IMG/M metagenome (GOLD analysis project Ga0065711, IMG submission 59098) | Hoatzin crop microbial communities from Cojedes, Venezuela - Epithelial fraction 12 v2 (version 2) | ecosystem: Host-associated > Birds > Digestive system > Esophagus > Crop | place...
TCCTCCTCCTCCTCCTCCTCCTCCTCCTCTTCCCCCTTTCTGAGCAAGTTTTCCCGGTGGCCACAGTGCTGGGGCCGAGGGGACACTGTCATTCTGCAGCAGCAGACCTGCCATGTGTTTAAACCCATTCCAGAATTATTTCGGTCAAAAATTCTCTACTCCCTTCTTCTGTTCATTAACCTTTACCGAAGTGCTAATTCTGTACTCAAATATAAGGTCAAAGCCCTTAGCTGATTTTTTTTCAGAAGAACTAAGTGTCTTATCTAAAATCTTCTGGAGAGAAATACCGTGCCAGAAGCCCTCATCAGTGCCTCTTGACTGGCGCTGCCGCCGTCTCGCTTCCTGAGGAGCCGGTGTTACATCTGACGTGGGAATGACTGTGCTGGGGAGCCGAGTTCCTAAGGGTGATTAATTTTGGGAAATTAATTTTTTAAACGTACTCTTTTACATTGTGGCCTTTTGCAAAAAGGTGCTTAAGGCACTGAAACAAAGACCAAGACACTTACTGAAACTCCCATGACAAAAATGAATATACTGTAAAAACTCAGGTATCTTTTCCACGGTTTGTGTCGTCAGGAGGGGAGGCAAAGCAACGTTTCTGCTCCGCTGCAGCTGTGCAAAGCCGTGCCTGGATGGAGGGACTCTGTCCCCATACCCCATGCTCCAGGACAGCACGCATGCATCCAGCTTGGGGAGGAAAGTTTTGCTGAGTTGGAAAAACATCCCGGAGCTTTCAGGGTCATTTAGGTTGAAACCAGAGCCCTGTCAGAGAAGGTGGGAACTGAGACCTCAGCGCGCAGGGGTAGCACCTCGTCTGTGTTGTTACAGCTGCCTGTTTGTCTGGTGCTGTTTTTAAGGTCCATCGTACGGGACAGCAGCTCAGTCTGAGAGCTGCAGCCTCCTTCTCCGGCTCCCCTGCCTTCCCCTTCCCCATGGCTGGGGAGAGACGGGGACCAAGAGATGGGGCCAGCAGCGTGCCGGCCCCGCGGAGCGGGGACAGCGCATGTGTGCGCTGGTGCCTGGGGAGAGCAGCCCCTCTGCTGAGCATCTCCTGCCCCTGAGACAGCACAGCTGCTGCGGGCTGCAAGAGCAGAGTCTGGCAGCCTTGCCTTTCAATTAATAGGAGAAAAAAACACCCCGACGAGACTAGAAAATACACCAGGAGCAGAGCAGGGTGCTGCCTGATCGTTTCTCCAGGGATACCTGGAGGAGGGCGGGTGGAATTACCACTTTGCTCACCAACAGCTAAAGCACGACGCCGCATCTGCAGCGGTTTCAAAAGCTCGATGCAAATATCCCAGAACTAAACTTCCCCAGACTGTGCCAGGCACGTTGTTCAGTGCAGCTCCGAACGGGCTCTAGCTCACACGGGTGCCTCACCAGCTTCTCTTCCAGCTCACCGAGAGCAACGCAGGAGCCCTTGCCCAGCCCAGCAAAGCGGCTCGATGCCCGAGGCTCCGGGGAGCAGCTCGCGGGAAGGTGTCCCACCCCATCACTCCATTTGTCTTTCTGCTACTAATATACACATAGGTGGGAAAGATACGTGCGCCTAGCTCGCTGAAAGTCATTTAGAAATACTTTGTAGGGACTTATGCTCCTCAATTTTTGGCAAATAAACATTAAGTCCTCTTTATACAGAAGAGAGTGGCCAACAATGATCCATTACTCCCCAAACTTGCAGGCTCTCTGATTTTAAAAGCCTGGGGTGAGTGAATTTGCAGTAGCTTACTCCAACGTCAGCTTTTCCCACCCCCCCATCATAACAAATGTAGAAAGGTCAAGGTTAATGAAGAAAACAGTGAATTCAAAGTTCCATGGAAGAAGAAAACAGTGAATTCAAAGTTCCATGGAAGAAGAAAACAGTGAATTCAAAGTTCCATGGAAGAACAACCCAGTGCTTTTAGCAATTCACTTAAATGAGAGAGGAAAGCCAGTTCCTTTAACATTTTAAAGCTGTTGTAGCCTAATGAACCGTGCTACCTCCCGCAGCTTCCACAGAGCCCAGATCCCTGCCAGAAACTCTCTCATTAGCACGAAGCGGGCGCAGCCGGCCCGGCGCGCGCGGCTCCCCGCGACGCTGCGCCTCTCCCGCGCCTGACGGAGCGACACGGCAGAAACGGCTGCACCTCCTGGCCTAGACGAACCACCCTGCAGAAGAGGAAAGTCTTATTTTTCACACGAGAAAAAGCACCACTGCAAGAGGAGGGGGGGGGGGGAAGAAATGGCGCTGCCGTCTCTCCGTCAGACGCCCGCCAGGAAACAGGGCCGCTGCGGCTCACTCGCACCTGGAAGGTTTATTCTCACTTGTGGTTCACATTTAAGTCGCTGTCGCTGAGGTTGGTGGGAGCTACGTGCTTATGACTGCACTGGTTTGGAGAAGCGGAGAAGCTGATGTTATTGCACATCAATCGCATTGTGTCGTGTGCGAAGGGTGTTTTGGTTTTGGCTGGAAAATAATGAAGAGAAGGATGGATGTGCATTAGGAGAAAACAGATTTTGCCCTCTAGGTACCAAATATAATATATGTCATAATTACAGGCATCTTTTTATCTGGCAGCATAAAAAAATGGGCAGTGGAGGAATAATAAGTACTTTCATATTTGGCAGATAAGAGGGGAAAGTCCTGTGGCTGTAGTGGCCGGAGCAGCACTGCACCCTCTCCTCCTCGCTCATCTTTACATTCTGGCTCGCTGCACAAATGTAATTTATTCTGCTAATGGGGGCTAAGGTTTACCTGCCCTGCAGCCCTGGGGGCTGAGGCAAGGAAAGGGGCTGCGAGTGAAATGACTTTCAGCTGCGCTATTTTTCATTGCTGTTTGCGGGTGGGTTCAGAGTTCATTGCGTGGGAGAGGCGAGTCTGCAGCGAGGGCAGAGGAGAAGGTCCCGGTCCCTCCCGCGTCTCCCCAGCCACCGGCATGGCTGCTGGCATAAATTAAAGCCAGCCCTCGGGGATAATTCTGGCGGCCAGGGGTTGCGGAGGCACCGGTGCGTGGGCGATGCAGAGCGGCTGATGAGCACCGTGCACCCTGCAGCATCCCCCAGGCAGGAGCCCCCCCGTGCTGAGACCCCCACGGCCTCGCCGCAGCGCAGACTGGGACGAGAGCGAAGCAGCCAGAGCAGCGTGGCAGCGGGCCCCAGAGCTTGTCCTACGGTACGGATTTACACCCTGCCAAGTGATGGGAAAGCTTTACACGCCTTAAAATATGAATGACTGAAAGCTGAGTCTATGGGAGGTGGCAAATGTGCTGATCTCTACATTTTTTAGCACAGGAATTTTCTAATGTGAAGGAACCTTTGAGCTCTTCATGAATTAGGCATAAAGCGGGCAGAAGGTGATGGGAACAAACAGGTACGTGCTCAGCGCTGAAGGTGCGCTGGTAGAAATCTCACCACCCTTGCTGAGACCAAATTTGTGGAGCAGGATGAATAGAGAATCCCTGCCAAATAATCCTGAGACCCTTGTGCCGTTGACTTGACCTGCCTGTTTTCAGTTGCGGTATGGACTTTTCCAGTCGCAGAATAAATTCCCTCCCTTGCCCTCGTTGCTCAGCAGAGAAACGTAAAACAGGACCGAAAATCAGCGCCAGCCCAAACCGAGCATCCCTGCACGTGCAGCGGCGGTGCTTTAGGGCAGATTGGAAGTAAATTCCTCCCTTCGATGTCAATACTTATTTATCTACGCTCAATATTAAGGCTGAATGGGGAATTTTCAATTCCTGCTTTTTAAGATTTCTTTCTTTTTTTTACCCTTTTCTTGTTTTAAAGCGTTTTGTGCTGCGAGCTGCAGCGCGGCGGAGGGGTGTGGGTGCGCGGCCCCCTCTTCCCGCAGTGCTGCGGGAGGGGAGGGATGCGAGCGCGGCAGGGGACCCCGTGGCACTGCCAGCCCCCCGGCAAGCCCTGGCGCTGAAGGGTCAGGCTGAAAGCTATCCTTCTCCTAAACTTCCTCACATACATCAGTTTATGCCAGAATTTAAAAATTATTTAGGATTCTTTTAAAAGAAACTGCTTTTTTTTTCTTTTTTCTTTTTTTCTCCAAAGAAATGAAACCTTCCATGGCAGGCTATGAAAGATGGATTATTCACCTCCAGACTGGGCACAGGTCTGATCCAATCTTAGAAGTAAATGCATGTTTAGTCTTTAAGGCAATTTGTTTATCCATGTAAATACATATTTTGGTATACACATTCTTTATAACACAGTTAGGTGGACTAAGCGGAGATTTTGGTAGGCATCACATTTACCCTTGTTCGTCTAGAACGCTAGCTCTGAAAATGTGCAAAAAAGCAGCTTTTACTGGTGATGGTTTTTAACACTCCTGTATCTTAAAAACAGCGTAGTTTCTAAAAAAAATACATACATTGAAAAGTTTAAAAAAAGCTGCCTAGCTATGTAGGATGCTTTTCCTGCCAAGTTATAAACCCTTGAGAAACTGCATTTGCTCAAGAAGTTGTGAGACATCCTTTAATTTGGTATTAGTATAATATCACGATCAGCAACTATATCATTAGAGCATCATTGCTTCTACGTATGTCACCGACGCAATGGTAACTGCAGACCTGAGTTATTGCACAAGGAGGGCTCATGGCGTTACAGACTTTGGGGTTTCCAATGTGGACAACAATCTTGATATAAATATTTAGTTATGCTTCTTGGAGCTAAGCCATTTATTTTTCACGTTTGAAAGGTGGGAATAAATATAATAATATTTGCCCGGCAGATATGAACAGTATGGGTTAATCCTTTGACGAAGCATAGATGGTACCTTCAAACAGTTGCCTAAAGCAAGTACACCCCACAAATTAGAGGGCAGGTAGGGTTGGTAAGATGTTCTGTTCGGTTTGCAGCCCTCTGCACCGGCCGTTTGGAAGAACGTCCCGAGAAGTCCCAAGCTGTACAATTACCAGTTTACCGCACGGAACAGATTCACCAAGAATCAAGTTTCTTTATTTGATCCACACCGCCTGCAGCTCCAATCCTGCCCCAGTTCAGGTCGCCTGCCCCTACGCCTCTGACTGCCGACCCGCTCGGCGCCCAGCGGTGAGCACGGCTGTGTCCGTCTGCAGGGCTGGGTGGGCAGAGCCGAGGGCACGCGGCTGCGGGTGCGCAGTCCCGGCACGCCTCGCGCTGCCCTGCACACGCACACGCGTGCTCACGCACACGCGTACACGGCCGCTGCTGACCACGCGGTCCTGACTGGCACTTCAATACCTGTTTCACCTAAGGAAACGCCACTGGCACCTAGAAGCATTTATGGGTTGTATGGGTTTTTTTCTTTTTCTGATCTGACAATAATTATATCCCTCCCCAAATTTAAGGGAAAATTCAGAGATGGGACTGAGTGTCTTGTCCAGGTTAACCAGTGGCTCTACCTGGTACGAATGCAGACAGTTAATACTTGATTTTTTTTTTATCATATTTAATAAAGCTGCTGTTCATTCTATTCTGTTGCTGGAAATAACAGGTTCCAGACACCAGGAATCACTGAAATTAAATATATCATCGAAATATATTATTTGATCCAGCCACAGTATAGAAACACCTCTCAGTTTTATGTGCAATGGGGCATATGAGCTGGGCTATGCGTATCCTTTTTTCTTACTTCATAGAACTGTACTGACATGATACGTTCTGCAGCACCACTGTTTCTAGCGAATGGATTCTAACATTTAGCACTTTAAAGCTGCAATACAAGAGAGATCAGCCTATCAGGACTGTGTCTAGTATAGTTTGAATTGGTTTTATACTATTTCCTTAAAGAATGAATTTTATCATGTTATTCAAGGTTTTAAAAAATGCCACGTTTCTGAAAACAGCAACTGCTGAGCACACAACTGTAAATAATACGACAGGAACAGCACGATCTGTCACCGAACTTATGCGGAGTGACCCAGGACATGTTATAGCCATATTTTGGGGTCATCATATTTCTGTTTATACCCTTTATCAGTACCTACAGCAGGTTCACTGCCTATTCTCTCCACACGTTGGCATGGGGTAGTGTGTATCGAGACGAGCGAACTCCGGGTCTGCCTGTTCAAACACGGGGCTCTCTGCGATCCGAGTGTGGAACTGCTCGGTACGCACAGTGCTCGTCTGCTCCTGCTCACTGCAAAACCCTACTGTCAGGAGGAAAAAATGGAGTATAATAGTTGTGTCGCCTGCTAGAGTTCTTATACAAAACAGGGGAATAATAATGTCGATAATGGATTTCTTATTCTGGTCATCGATAGTTCTGTAAGTCAGTCAGCATCTATTTGGGGTCAGCGGGGCATCTTGTATTCAAGGGCTGTTGGCCAGAGTCATTTCCCAGCAATTTACACTGATGGCATTTTTAAATTCACCTGTAAACCGTGAGCAACATTTTGTGTTAATGCTGTCAGGGGCTGTTCAAAAAAAAAAAGTTAGTAGCATTATATGCTCTTTTGAAACTTGATCCTTCTCTGAGTGAAAGGAGTGTTATCTCGATAGACTGCAGTGCTAGGAAATCGGGTATGAGGACTTATCTGCTGTGCTAAGCTGTTGGTACAGTGTTAGTACATCGGTAATGAAGTCCTGTCTGCAAAGATGATTCTATCATGGATGGCAACATGCACTTCAGTACAGTTGTTGGAGCAACCTCGTTTTAATATATATATGTATTTTATATATATATGTATATATATAAAATTCTGCTTGATACTTCATGTATTTTCAGATATCTAATATTTAAAAGCATCCTTTATCATTGCTAAGTTAGCCAAACCAGTACAAAATTAAGTGCAAGAAAAATACCGATTCACATAGTATTTGCCGGTAATACAAAAGGGACTATTCAGCTTCTCACATTTACAGCCACTTCGGAATTTGGATTTAGAATGACTAAGGGAAATGTTCCCACATTTCAAAGATGGCTCAAAATAATTTGCGTTCTGTTTTGGGATGGGAAAACCAGTTTTTACAGAGATCACCTGCTGGTTAGTGGTGGTAGAAGGAAAACACAAAAAGGAGTTGGTGCTGCCCTTGCCCGATTGCCTAGAACAGTGAAGCCTGCAGCAGACTGAGGACCCCCTGGAGACGGGAGAGGAGGTTTTCCTGCTAGCCAATAGCACCTTGGTCCTCGACTGGAGATTTCTTATGCTCAAAAGGATGCTTTAGCATTTCCCAAAACACATTCCAGATTTGTTGGAGAGGAAGAGGAAAGTAGTGTTTTATGAAGGCACACCCATGCTGAATTTGCAGGAAAAAGGAAAGAAAACAGAAAGCAGTACTGCACAATGCAGTTATAATACAAGGCTCATTCTTGAAACCTGAATATCATGCTAGAAGAAAATCTAGATATCTGTAATATTTTGAAGAAATATTTTGAAGGCAATATTATTTGATTTTTTTTAATCAAAAAAGAAAAAATGTTTCTGTGTAAATGTGGATAGAATGCTATTTAAGAAGGGAACTGAATGTTTGTATTGCAGCCTTAAAGAAGCACATTTTTACTGCAATATTTTTTTTTGTAAACTACAGTCTGCGACTCAGCAGACCATGACTGAATGCTTTTGAAAACTTGTAGATTACAAACATGAAATCACAATTAATATCCTCTAAAAGTAATTTCAGAGCTTTCACGTCTTAAAAAAGGACAATGTGTACTGCTTCACAAGGTAATGCAGCTAATCAAAAAAAGGAGTAGAATTAAAGTATTTACATAATGAGCAATTCTACAGAAGGCGATCATCCCCATGTAAGCACTGCTGATTATATCCCACGCTGCTTTTAACAAACTCTACCAGATTGGATCCAGTCATCAGCACTTTCAGAGAATCCTTAAAAGCCTTTTATGGGTCTTTACATTTAGTGCAGAATGATGTTCTTCAGGTAGAATATGCTGGTGAGGGAGGACAGTGTCAACACAAGGTACCAGCAGGAGAAGAGGACTTCGGCGTCACCGGTGATCCCGTACTGGGCTGTACTGGGAGCTGCAAAGAGAAGAAAAAGAGGTCAAGTGAAATGTTCCACTCTCAGACCCCCACATTCTTAGTTTTCATGAATTCTTCTAAGATAACTGTTAGGGCAGCAAAAGCATTCTTCTGAAAACTGGAGAAAGTGCTGCAAAGGTAGGCAAGCTCTCCCGCTACACCGCTCAGTGAATATTACTTTCTGTCTTTAAAGGATAAATCATTATTAATGCAAGCAGTTAAAAATGTGTAGTTAACATCAGATGAGCGCTTCATGTTTAAACATCTGAATAATTTATCTGTTTTTAAGTTACTGAGTATTAAGATCTCCACTGAAATCAATGAGAGGTGAATATATTTAGCTCTGTTGGAAAACAACTCATTTTCTGCCTGACTTTAGGAACCGAAGTTTGACAATTTTGCTTAGCCAAAGACATTCATCTTTATTTTCAGTCTCTTAGAAGAAATTGGATTTACTTGCTTTAGTATAAAGCCTTTCTCAAATTCCTAACTAAATATTACAATAAGTACGTGCAAAAAATAATTAAAATATAAGAAAACAGTGCTGAGAAACCAGTGAGGAGACAATCACTTGCAGCAGTCGCAGGCAGGCTGTACAAAATTTCTCGCAAATCAAATCATTTTCTTTTATACGATGCATGAAGCCCCAACCTCTTCCAGTCACACGCAGCATCCTGTGCTCTTTGGTTGAACACTGGTATCACTGGCTTTGCTTTCCAGACTACGTGAATATACTACAGGTTGTTCTAAAACATAGGATCTGTGCAAGTCCTGTATTGAGTGCCATTTCTACAAGCTGGCACCGCTTATGTCAATGGCACTTTATTTAGCTACAAGTTGCGGAATTTGTTTTTTTGACTAAAGGCACCCAGTGTCTGCCAGAAACAGGGATGGAGATTAGCTGGTGGATGCTGAGCAAGACCGAGCCAGCTTGGTGCCCACACCCTGGTGCTCAAGGCCTTTTGCTCGCAGAGGACAGAGGTTTCAGAAAGGCTGGAGGGCAACAGACATTTCCAGGCTCATTCCTGATGACCCATCTCAACTGAGCTGGGGATGCTCAACCCAACGGCTGCACTGCAAAAGGGAGAAACCGCTAATGTGGCTACTTTGAAAAACACGCAAGCCATGTGTGAATGGAGAGGTCTTTTGGGAGCCTCAGGCTGGTGGAGGGTTGGATACCATGTGGAGGGTCCTGCCTCTTCTGCAGGATCTCTCCTTTCACCGCATTGCATTGCCATCCCTAGGTCTCCTCAAGGCACGGGGCTATCTGGACCAAGGACACCAAGAGATGGTCTGAAGATGAGACTTCAGCCAACAGCTCTGCTCTGCTCTGCAAGTACACGGGAGACGGCTACACAGAGCAGGTACCAATAGTGAAGAAGACAGTTTTCCTGGGGCCAAGCCGAAGCTTGTCCCACCACCCTGCCCAGGAGAAAGCTACCCCTGACAGCACCGTTGCCCCTCACCAGTGCCAAGTCCACCTCTGGCAGGGAGACACCAGGGTATGGCACAGGCAGCGCTTTGGAATAAGCAAACTTCACCAAATCCTCACGTGCTTCCCTTGTTGGTAGAGGAGAGGAGGAGCAGTGAAGCATTCCTGACGGCAAGCGCGAGCCATGCTGCCAAGGTGTCTGGGAGGGTTGCACGGTGTGGGCAGGATGAAGCCCGGGGAGGAGAGTGGGACCTGGCTCGGTGGGGTCAGCACCCAGCATCTGGCTTGCATGGAAAGCCCCCCCAAGATGAACGACGATAGCAAAGCAAGAGAGATTTCAGTAAAATCACAGCCTGTCTGCAGGAGCAGGAGACACTACAGCGATCACCCAAGAAATAAAAGTAAACCTGTGGTTTTCACCAAATCTTGTTTGATTCTGCAGGACATGGTCTCCTGAATTTCAAGTCTTGTTCAGTCTGAACACTGAAATGTAAACGTCCCTTTGCTTTCTATAGAGACATCTGTGCCATGTGCTGCCGGGTCCATTTTCAACGTGTGACAACTTATCAGGCGCAGGGTATGGGATAAAACCAAAAATCAGTCATTCTCCCCCCACCCCGCCCCATGCAGAAAGGTTCAGGTAATAAAAAAAATACAAGATGAAACTTGATTTTGGAGCTTAGTTTAGTGGCGTATAACCATGACTAACTGCATGACAGGGCGCTCTCTCCTCTTCTCACGGAAAAGGAACTTTCTGTGATAAGTCAGTATGACAAATCAACATTTAATTTATTACAAAAACCAGGCTAGCAAGCTGAAGCATAGCGTAGGTAGTATTTAATTTTATCATATTAAAAGAGTTTCCCCAACGTAAAGATAATTTGAACTACGGTGGCTATAAAAGCGAGAGGAAAATTATGTAAATCTGATTTCCTGCGTATGAACCAGTACTATCTTTCTAAAGCTTATTAAATCATATCTGGGTTGTTTCAGCACAAAGGTACTAGGTGAATTAATGGAGGAAAAATACATAGGCTTGGGTAGATAATAGAAAAGAGTTATGGTTCCCAAAGCTGGCTAACCAGAAGAATTTAATGTGAAAGAAAGCAGAAGGAGAAGGAAATCTGGGCCGATATAAGTGACTGGACTCTGCTGGGTTTGAATAAACTGCCCTGAGGGCTGAGTATGTGTGGTGCAGGGATGCCAAGCGAGCGCAGGGGCCGGTTTTGCTGGGCCATGGACCACATATCAGCCCTGTTCAACCCTACCCTGTCCCACATCTCACCCCCACTGAGGAGCTAGGGTGTTGATGCTACAGCTGGGTCAGACGAACAAGATTTCAGTTCAAAAAACCACTTAATAAGATCTCTGAGTTTCTTTAAACCTGTCTTTGGCGTTACAATAAAGAGTGAAATCCAGCTGTGCTGCATGGCTCCCAGGTTCACTGGGACTGATGCTCTGAAAGACCTTGATCTGAAATTTAAAGTCACTCTACAGCCCCCCTAATACCTGTTCCGTTTCCTCAGATTCCTTTTAAGAGGGAAATTGGTGTGAGCCTGCTGGCATTAGGGTCTGCTGATTAGTACCTGCTGGGTATAGTTTTGCTTTGCAAGACCTGCCGTGGCATTTGCTATAGAAAACCAAAATAAACCCAAATCTATTCACATTTGCGTCCACATGGCCCCAAGAGTCCCCGCCAACAAAGAAATTGCTGTCATTGTGGAAATGTTCCCTATGTCTATGGTGTGCCAACAGGCAAACTGATCAGAAATTGGCTTTAAAGGGCTTTATTGGAACTGCATACTGCAAGTTGAGAAAGCCACGCTACTTTAATTCAAACTGGAGCTAGTAGCTGGAAAACATTTGCCATATGCCTGCACAGGACTCGCAGTTCAGCATGCGCATCGCGGTGCGCTTCGCCAACCCTTTAACACATCTCTCAGCACAAAAACCCTGACTGCTCTTCTGCCTGCTTTAATGGTCTCCTTTTACAATTAACAGCCCAAATTCGAGCACCCTCTGGGCAGCTGGGCTGGCAGGAGCGGGCAGGGCACTGGTGGGGAACACCCGCTCGTCTCAGGTAGGGTGGCTTATTGATTGGGAAAGTCTTGCCAGATGGTTATGCCTCTTCACTTTAATTCGAGTTCTGGAAATCTCCAAGTGTTTCTAGTCTCCAGAGTGAATTTACAAGCAGAGGTTCCTCTCTCGCTGTTAGTGGCAAATGGGTTGCATCAATTACAATGTCACGGTAAGTCTACTGCACGGCATACAGTTTAAAACGTTGTGCCTGGCTCTTAAAAACTCCTACCAATTACTAAGCTTCTGCAGACCTTTTCTTTTTCACCTTGGTATTTTGATTTATTTTTCCCGTGGCTATCTGATTGCTTTGCTGGCAAAAGAATATTTTGTTCCCAAATATTAGTAAAATTCTGTAGAACTCTTGTGGTGTTTTACAAACTCTAGAAAGTAAACAAACTTACTTCTAAAATGTAAGGATTCTTAGTATGGTCTGCTTAGTCACTAATCTAGAATAATTATTATTTTTGGTAAGTACTAAGTAGTCCTTGCTTTCATTATCATTGCTGTGTAATGCTAGGCAAGGTCATTTTGTACCTGGACTGGTTAATTTTCCTAAGGTTTTCTTGAAGGTTCTCTGTGTCAGACTAAAAACCTTAATTTAGGAATGAATGAAAAGGTTTCAATGTTTGAAAATAGCATAAAACTCACAGCTGCTTTTTGTCCCCGGTAAGATCTTAGCGTTGAATGTCATTGTTTTATACAGACACGCACGCTTGCACTCACAGTCTTAATATTTGTACAGCGAGATAATGGTGGAGGTATGTATGATTAGGCATCAAATGAAAGCACGAGTTATTTGACTGCCTGATTACATCTGCTGCTATCCTGGGCATTTCCATAATACCGATCACCACCATTGTAATGGAGCACTCCCTTCATAACTGATTTTACAGCATGCGAAGCTTTTGGCACACAGGGAGGGGAAGGAGAACAGCAGTTGGCCCCCAGAGAGGTGTTTATCTGGCTAAAGATTCCCGACCAGAACAATGTCTTAGTAACTATCTGAAACAGAAACCAAGGTCAAATTGTTTGGCTCCCCTTGTGCTGATCTGGAGGTGCAAGTTCCATTCAGAGCCGTGTAGTGGTACCTGAAAAGAAAGTGAATTTCCATCTAGAAGATTAAAATGAGCTTGATGGAAAGTCTGGTGTTTGAAATATAGAATGACCTAGGATTTAGAAGACGCAGTAACTTCAAAATAGATCAGCTTCAGTCGTTGATGGACAATAATTTACTTTCTCGCTAATGGAGAGGTGAAGCCCCGCACCCGGGGGCAGGGTTGCTGGGCGCTGAGGGTCCTGCTGGCGATGCCGGGTGTTGCCGTGTTTGACCCAACGCATTGGTTGCCGTCTGTTCATGACTGGAGGCAAAACGTCGGGGGGAGATGCCTGGCCGGCGTGGCCCGGTCTGGTGCCAAGCTGAGCCGCACCCACGGCAGCGTGGCTGAGAGCCACGAGGGGACCGGTGGGGCTTGGCGGGCCCCTGCGCGTGCCCGCTCCCACAAGATGCTTCTTCCCCCGTGGAGCTCTGCGGGGAGCCCTGTGCTCCGTGGGATCTGCAGTCGTCACCTGCCCTCCATATGGACATGCAGGCTGCAGAAGTGGATTTTGTGTGCGTGTATTGCACTGCCTTCAGAAGCATTCTCGTATCATCTTAATGATGATACGTATTAACCTTAATACGTTAAAATTATCTGTAGAGCCGTGCGAGCAGTCGCTCTTGTTGCAGCAGGGATGGAGACATGCAGAGAAAGTTTTTTCTCTCCTTCTCCCCTTTGCTTCGTAACTCCCCGTGTCATTAGTCATGGAGAAAAGCGGGTCCATTTCTCACTTTTGACAAGACCACATCTAGCATCTTTCCCGGAGTCATTTACACCGTGTCGCAGTCCTGTGAAGGAGAAACCCCTACTGAGGTCAGCACTCGCCGTGTCCTCCACCGCTGTTGGAGCATGACCGCCGGCCAAGGTCCCTGCGTGCACGCCTCTGAAGTCCACGTGCTCTTATCGAGCTCTCCTTTTTTGTAATTTAGTGATTATTCTACATAATCCTAATGTTTTATAACAGTTAGCAGTTGTGAAAATATTTAAGCACACTCTTAGCACAGATTGGATTATACTCAGGCATCCCTCCTGGTGGTGAATAGAAAGGAACAAAGTAATATTATATCACTATCTCTAATTAATACAAGAGATTAGGAAAAGTACTGTGCTGAAATGTGCAAACCAACATTTCCTAACACCAAGGACTGCATTAACCAGAAATAATTACAAGCTTTAATGCTGATGCCTTGTAGACAAAAGCACGGACCTCTTTAGGTTGTCTGAATAAGCAAGACTAATTCTGTTAAATGGATTATGCAGAGAGATGTTAATAAGCGTTTCATTTAGCTGTATTTAGGTTAATGATTTATTATAGGAAAGCCTTAATAAATAGTTTTTATGCAACATTTAAAATATACAGAGAAGGAAGGAATAAACTAACTCAAGGTCAAAGCAGTAAGAAAAAAAAAGATGAGAAAGACTGGGCTGTCAAAAACGGTTTTTAAAAGAAAAGATTGTAAGATAATGGGACTCCGAAGGCTCAGCAGAGTCCTACAGATAACGTCTCTAAATATTGTTACACTTGAAGTTCGTGGAGGATTTATGGCTCTGGAGGAGCAGGTCGACAGTCTATAAAAGACTGAATTAGAAAGCAATGGCTTGTGATGGGAGCGGGAATCTGCTTGGAGAGGGCTAGGACAGGCTGGCGAGGGTTTGGACCGAAGGAAAGTTTGTCAGGCAGAGAAACCCCACTCTGTGCCTTGGAGGCCAGGCAGGATTGTAGAAATCTTGACCTTGGGAGAACAAAACCTTGAAATCTTGTGTAAAAATGAATCAGCGAAGACACCGATTTGTTTAGTCTTATGCAAATGCAATCATCCTCAAGGCTGAGCGCCCGAGACAGGAAATTTACAGTGATGGAAAATTCACTAGCAAAGTTAAACAGATAAATCTGGACGAGGAGGCCCTTTTGAAGTGCGTGCCAGATGGAGACTTTGATTAAACAGAGCTTTGACCATGATAATAACGTTTGGAAAATGCTGATAATTTAAGTAATGTTGAAATGCGTTTGGGCTGCGCCTGTGGCAGCTGAGAGCTGGATGTGGTGAGTCAGAAGGTCCTCTCCAGCCTGATGTTCCACTTGTATGAATCACTGAAATTCCTTCTCGTGAGAGAGAAACGTACAGCACTGCACAGCCCAACACCCCCAGAACGCATTGGAAATGCAAAATGCTTAGGTTTTAAATATAGGCATACATTTTCAAGAGATTATTTTATAAATGATGTACGGTCAAAATGTTTTGCTTATCCCAGTGAAGAAAGCCAGATGAAGAAATCCGTGCAGAGACGTTACGCAGCCCCGGCTGTCGGGAAAGTGGGGCACATGTTATGGGATGGCTCACGGCGCCCTGAGAAACATTTTCCCTAAGTATAACGAACTGTCGGACGAGGTAGCTCAATGCCACTGGACATGCCCTCGTCTGGCCACAGTGCTCATCTGTCTCCCCAGCCCTTGCTCGCCAAACAAGGGGACAAGGATTATGTTGGGAGCGAGGGAGGAACGTGCCCGGGGACACCACCTCCCTGCAGCGTCAGCTACACCGCGTACGCTGCCAAGTTTCGCTCTGTTCACGCCTCTGCAGCCGTTCTCTGGGTGGAGCGGCTGTAATTTAGGGTAGAATTTTGCTTTTGTGTGTTTTCTAGCCTTAGCACCACTGAGTCAAATACATCTGAAAATCCTTGAGAAAGGCGACGGGAAATGCTGCAGAAGTTGTCCAAGAGCGAACTCTGCCTGGACGGATAAGGCAGAGCTGTAGAGGACAAAGCCCAACCTGCAAGGTTCTTAACAGAGCGGCTTCATCGTTCTCTGAAACGTGAGCGCTGGCAGGAAGATTCAGCAGATAAGCTCCCCACCGACCGCAGGGGCTGATAAGGGAGGGGTATTGTCGGGACCTATTCATCGGCAGTCACACAAGGCTGCCGGGAGCTGCAGAAACTGTAAAACGAGTGGCTTACGCTGATTTGTTTCTTATTTCTAATTTAAATGAGTGAAGTAGCATTTTCTGAGTCTTAAAATAGGAATACAGAGAATAAAAGATTACTGCTATAACTGCAGAAGCAAATGCAACTTTTTGTTGCACTCAAATATTAAAGCTTGGCATTTTAAATACTGGAGAGACATATGCCACCAGCAATGTTTTAAAATGAAATGTTATTCCAGCGGGTGTTTGCGTGTATCTCTGTGTATGCACAGAAAATAAGAAAGAAGCATTTATTGTTTCGGCCATAAAGACCCTGGTTGTGACACACTCAGTATCCAATTCAAAACTGGTCCTTGCTACTGCTCCTGACTGAGTTAAAATACAAAATATTATACTTACAGGACTAAAAGGAAAGTCAAGCAATCAAAACATGGCAACCAGCTCAGCCACCCAGCATTGTCATTTCATAGCTGTGGGGGTCTCTGCCAGGGAATCCGGGTTCCCTGCCTGTGGAGGGACACGTCCCAGCCGCCAGCAGAGACACGTTGCCCTCCCTGCCCCCCGCAACAGCCAGTTGCCCGTCCTGCTCCACACACTCACCACATCGACCAACAACTCGTGCTAAACATTGTAAATGGCGAAGCACTAATTTAAAGCCAGCTAAAAATACACACAGTAATGTAAATTTTAAGTAAGATGATTTTTGCTTGCTTATTAATGTGATGGGGCGCGCCAGGCGCATTTTGCAGTTCTTCAAACCAGACCCACTCAGTGAACGCTTCGCAGCTGCATTTCATTAAGCTCACAGAGGAAGCAACCCCATAACCGATGGAGGTTGTTAACTACGTGCAAAAGGTTTTTAAGTGTCTTAATTTCTGTTCGCAAATAACTCTCTGGAACAAAGCATTTCCAAAGTCAGCAGCTTCTCAAAAGCACTTAGTCCAGGCGTCTCGGCGTGTATGGTACGGGTGGGGAAGCGCCCGCAGCCCCTTCGGCTGCCTCACGGCAACGTGAGGGAATTGCTCCCTCTGCTACGGAGAGGTCCCGTGCTCGGAGAGGTCCCGTGCTCGGGCTGGAGAGGCTGCGGCTGAAGACCGAGCCATCAGCTCAGCCGAGCTGCGTTTGGCCAGGCGGTCCCGGGGCTGGGAAGAGCCGTGGTGGGCAGCAGCAAGGAGCGGTCGCGGTGCCAAGGGGTCGATGGGTTGGGTCGCCTCTAAGATTCTTGCTGTCTCCTGTTTGGTTTTCCCCAGTGTCCAGATTTTCTCCTGTTGGATTTCTCACTGCCTTGAGACCCGCCCAGGTCAACCACCTCTCAGCAGCCTACCTCCCGCTTCAAAAGCTGTGCTAACAAACGGAACCCTAAAACCGACGGGTTTTTTTCTAGAACTTATTCCTCCTTCCTGTCGGCTTCCAAAATCTAATGTTTTATTTTCAAAATTGGCATTGACTCTTCTCGTAGAAATCCAGGTTTAAATCTGATTGTTATTATTCACAGCAAAACATTTAATGTAAAAAAAAATAATGGGGGTGTTATTTTAGAGAAACATCTCTAATTTTTCAAACTTACAAATGGTAAGTAAATTTTCCAGCTAACTTACACTTTAAAAAATCATGATAATTTGATCATATGTAAAGTTACAGACAGATTGGCAAAACTTGGATATCTTCATTTAGAGCCGATGAGACAACCTTTTCATTCTAATTAAATGGACACTATTGCTGAAGTGTATTTAAGATATTCCTTCAAGAAAGGAGGCACGTGGGATATCTTGTACTTAGGCACAAGATCCTGATAACTCCAAAACCTCGATTTTGGACACTTTTACTTCACATGCCAAAGGAATCGCTGTGGTCCTCAGGGTCAATGTGAGCTTTTTGAAGGTGTCCAGCATCTCATCATTAGTGATGTGAGACTTCGAGACCTACAGAAGCTCGTCACACACCCTTGGATTGTTCAAAAATGTGCTATAACCCAAACTACTGCATTTGCATACATTTGAATGTAAGCACTTTATATTGCTACTGTTTTCACAATGAAAAGGTATTGTTAAAACTTTATTATCTAGGTGTGATTTGTTTCCAAACTTGCATTTTAAATTTCGGCATAGGGTTGCCAGTAGTAAAGTCCCCATTTACAGGCAATTATCACACAGCGGTACCTAAAAATCCCCGTAGTTATTGCTCACTGTAATGATACGGTCTCGCTGCTGTTCTTACTCAGTGGTGTCTGTAAGTGTGGGCTTTTCAGTGGGGGCCAGGCACACACCGTTTTTGTTACTCCATATTTCTGTATTTACAATGGATTCGGGTAACGTGAAAAATGGGCAGTGGTGATTTGGAGAAATTCTCCACAATAGCAGCCCTAACACAAAAGCCTGTTTTGTAGATAATCAGTGTAAATAATAGATTTCCCACATGCTGCTGTCTATCAAGTTATTTCTTCAAGCAAATGTCTCTGAGTATCATAAAATCAGAAAAATAGTGGTGCTCAGACAAAGCAGGCTCACTCTAATCTTTCCGATAGTGCAGACATGCTGTTGTTGCAGCTGCAAAAACAAAACCAATTTTAAACCCTTATGCATTGTTGTATGGTATATCTGTAATGGAATTTCATTTAGTCATAGATAAACTTGATCATATCAAATTAAAAAAACCCTTTCTTTAAATAATGCAAAGGAAAAGAATCCTGCTAATACGTTAGCCTGAAGAAGAGAAGGCTGCGAGGGGACCTAATAAATGCTTATAAATATCTGCAGGGTGGGTGTCAGGAGGATGGGGCCAAGCTCTTTCCAGTGGTGTCCAGCGACAGGACAAGGGGCAACGGGCACAAACTGGAGCATGGGAAGTTCCAGCTGAAGATGAGGAAGAACTTCTTCCCTCTGAGGGTGACGGAGCCCTGGCCCAGGCTGCCCAGGGAGGCTGTGGAGTCTCCTTCTCTGGAGAT
>Ga0065711_1009696_pt1 | contig 18422 bp, 21 predicted proteins | sample Hoacrofraction12_FD_59098 | JGI IMG/M metagenome (GOLD analysis project Ga0065711, IMG submission 59098) | Hoatzin crop microbial communities from Cojedes, Venezuela - Epithelial fraction 12 v2 (version 2) | ecosystem: Host-associated > Birds > Digestive system > Esophagus > Crop | place...
GGTGGTGGGCAAAGGAGAGGAGAGGAGAGGAGAGGAGAGGGGATGGGGAGAAAAGCCAGGAAATGAACTCTGCGTTGGACTCAGCCAGAGCAAGGCAATCCAGACCCTGGCTTGTCCCTCTGGCAGGACTGAATCACAGGGAGGCAGTTATTAAAGAAATACAGATTTTTGTTGGTCGCCTGCCAGTCTCTTTCCACAAGGAGGCAAATGACTCTAGCAAATAAAACAGGAAGGGTCACCTGTGCCCGCTGGTGCCAAAAGCCTTGGGTCTGTCCATCCCCCAGCGAGAGGGGTCAATGCTTCCCCCACCTCACAGGCAGGGAAACCGAGGTCAGGAGGCACCAAGACCTGTCCAGGGTTGAGAGGGAACCCCCTATCCTGAGCTAAAACTGAGCTAAACTTTGGGAGCTAAGGTCTGCCAGAATCACTGCAGCTGCACAAATGACATGAGCTGAAGCCTGTCACAACACATCGAGATGCACTAGGTAGACCCTTAGGACCAACTGAGCACTCCATCCTTATGCCAGGGGTCCAGCCTGTATGTGCAAACAAATACTCCTTCTCCAGCCAGCACAGACAGCAGAAGCATCATTAGCTCTTCCCAGCAGTGAGCCATAAAGAGATGAAGCAATTTGCAGAGAACTAAACCCACCCCACCCCAACAAAGAGACAAAGCCTACAGCCTGCAAAGCCTTCCTCCCACTTCACCCTTCTCCCACTCTTTGCACCTTTTTCTACTCAAAGAGAGTTTGAGGCGGAGATATCACTCATTGGCAAATCTGCCAGAGTCTAATCCAGCCCTGGAAGCCTCCCGTCCATGTTACAGATGCAGTTTTCCCCTTTCCATTTCCTTTTTGGAGTCCTTTGGGCAATGACTATTTGCGGTTCTGGACCACAGCCTTTCCCAAAAGCTGAGGAATGTGCAGAATAAAATCTCTCTGCGTAGCACCAGGAGCCAAGAACAAGCTGAGCAGTGCAGGAGGGAGGCTGGGCTGTCGAGTGAGATACGGCGTTGTTCAGACTGCCCTTTTGGCCAGCATCTCCACGCATGCATTCACTGGAACGTCTTATTAAATGTCCCAGCTCAAATGTTAAAGGCTTGTATGGGAGGTGGCTGTCTGTCCTTCATGCCTCCTCTCCAGCTAACCCAGCTCCGATCACCTTTTGAAGAGATTAAAACCCAGGATTTGGGAAGACTTCAAAGTCCCCACTGAAATGTGTTGGCTCAGCTCCACTTCTGATCTCTAACCCAGTTTGTCCAAAACCCACAATAGCTTAGACGATATCCTACAAATGGGGTGAAGGGACTGAAGCCACTGAGTAGGCTCTCATGGCCAGTGAGACCAAGCACTGGGCCACCGGGGAATCAGGAGTAGCACAAAGCCACTACAGAATCTCAGATCCTCTAGACACCTCCTTGCCCAGACAGATCTGAAACCCATCTTCACCAGCACCCTCACCCACTCCCGGGCTTGCCCTAGGACATCCCTTGAGGTGCTTTTACCTGGAAGGCTGCAGTGCCTGGACAGTTGCCTGGAGAGGTGGCCTCGCACAACTGGACCTAAAAACAAAGAAGAAGATGTGGGTCTGGCTCTCTGCTCCATCAGGACGGCTTTCTGGTGACCTCTCTTCACACGAGCACACCCATTTGGGAGGGATACAAGGAAAGCAAAAGACCGCCGCAGTCCCATCCCATGAAAAATTGTTTCCAGTGAACACCCCTTGGATGTGCACCATGAACCCAGACAGGTTTTGCAGCGTGTGACACGTGGCCTTCTTTTGAAATGTCTCTGGTAGGTACCCTGCTGCATCCCTTTGGAGCATTTCATGCCTTTCTGAAGTAGAAAGTAAGCTCAAACCCCACCTTAATCCAGGAAAAATTTCACCAGTTCAAACCCATCTTATTATTTCAGTTAAAGCAATGCCCTTGCACTACCAGGAACCGGCAATTTTTTGAAGGGAACATTTTTTCTTTTCAAAGACATCCTGTAGGTGCAGGGACAAGGCAATGGGCTAGTGCAGTCCATGACATGAGGAAGACTTCTGAGATGAGGAAGACTTCTGAGCAGACCAGCTGAGTCCCCTTGGGGTCAAAGGTCTCCCTTGGTACTCTTGAGAGGGTCACAAGCCTGGGCATCACAACAACCATGTCCCTACTCATGCCTTTTCCACCTCAAGGAGTGAAGGAGCTGCCCTTTTGCTCCTTGGAAGCCTGGAGGACAACCCCTGGATTTCCCCCCTGGAAGCCTGAGCTGTAGGAACGTACAAACAGCCTGTTTTTCACCTGCAGGGGAGGAGGGGAAGGTCTGGAGGACAGCCCCAAATGGTCTATTAATTCATTTTGTTTTGTTCCGGAAGAATAGTGGGCTGAAACAAGACATCTCTCCCTCTCTGGTTTCAGCCGATTGCTATTGAAAAGAAATTTTCCCTAGAAACCCATTAATACAATGCAGAGAGGCAGGTTAAAATTACACTTAATCTTGAAATATTGTCTGAAAAGGGGAAATTAGAATATTGCATTTGAAAGCTACAGAAGGAAACGCATTTTTCACATGCTGAAAAAGGGATTTTCAGTGCTATTTCCTGTGCTCTTTGATGAATTTGCAACTAGTCTTAATTAACCCCAAACCTGTATTTTTCAGCAAATAAATGGTTCACCTGAGCATGTTTGCAAAGATCCATTCAGGAATTGCAACTGCCTCTGTACGTCGCAAGCAAATTGAAATAATAATTAAAGGCATAATTAAAAACCGCCTGTGTGCTTCTAATACACAGGGAAAAAAAATCCGTTCATCTTATGTTAAGTCAACAAAATAGTGGATAATGGAGAACAGTTAATAATACATTTTCCTGAGTGCTTTTTGATAAAGGCCATCAAAGAGGCTTTTAAGGAAACTCAATAGCCAAAGGGGGATTGTCTAACTTTCACAGTGTATTAAAAGCTTATTAAGACGGAGAAAAGGAGAAATGGAATCAAGAGTTCATTCTCCACATAGAAATAATATAATAATAGTACATCCCCGAGAGTCCATCTTAGGAGGAAAGTCTTTTATTAACGATGCAAGGGGAAAAGGGCAAACAGTCAAGTGGAAAAATTTTGCAGGGTACGGAAAATCATATCAGCTGGCCGAGGCTGGCGTAAGCGCCCAGGGGACCTCGTGGAGGTACGCTAGCGAAGAGCCTGCCAGCGGGCTAAATGAAATGGCGAGCGGGGAAAAGCAACGCGCATTACAAAACGTCACTTGAACTTTTCCTACACCTTGGTGGGTTTTAAATCAGCCTTCGTGACTCAGGGGAGAGCAAAAAAAGAGAGGACCTCCCTTGGTGTAATGATGGACAGATGGAGAAATGCTGGCTGAGCAGTCAGAGGCAGTGCAGACAGCAGACTGCACTGGGCAGGGGGATGTGAAACCACAGAAAATATAAATATGGCTGTAGGGAATAGAGTAGTGCTCTGAGTTTAGTCCTGGCTACTTCTCTTCAGGACAGACAGACAGACAAGATTAAACTCTGCCCAAAGCCGTCCAGTAAAACTGAAAGGCAGAAAGGGAGTGTTACAGCGAAGAGGGTGAGTTCAGGATAGTCAAGGCTAAAGAGCAGAGAAATAAGGAGAAAGATGATGGGACCATTGCCATCATCATAAAAACACAAGTTTTTTTATGGAAAACTCCCTTTAAGGAAGTCCACCTTCCAAACTTAGTTGAGATAAGATTAAACATGATAAGAGACAGAAGCCACAATACCGCAGGGTGTTGGGCATTGCCCGAAAGCTGAGGTTAAGGTGAATTTCTCCCAGAGCATGGCTAATGAAAACCAGATCGGGGTTTCTTCCACCTTGGTCTGAAATCTCCCTGCTGGGCACTGCCAAAGGCAGGACATGGAGCCAGCCATGCCCTCTGCCCGCTCCTGCCTCATAAATCCTCTCCTGATTGCTTTCTAATGTAATAGTGTCCATTTTCAGTCTGCCCATGTATCATTTCTAGCTGGGCCAGGGCACTTGATCCCCGTTGGTTTATTCATTATTAGAAAGCTTTCCAGTTTTCCTTTAACATCATTCAGGTCTGATTTGATTACAGAATATGTCCAGTGCGGAGTTCATATTTCTCAGAAAAGAGCAGTAATTAGATGATGGCCACGCAGCCTGGAGGGAGGTGAGCAGGAGGAGACGCCGGGGGAAGGGAAAGGGCAGGCGATGGGTGGCAAGGCTCCGGTGTCAGCACAACCGCGAGCGGCCGGACCCCACAGTCCAGCCTCTCCCGCCCCTGCCCGTCCTCAGCGCCTCGCTCTCTGCAACGCCTCTTTAGCCGGAGCAGGGTCAAGGCCGGGAAGTTTTTTTTTTACTGCTGTTGTTTGTGGAAGAACTAATCAGAAAATTGCAGCCCACCAGCCTTTGAGGTTGGAGCTAAATCCCTTTAAATCGGTGTCACAGAGCTCCCATCCACTGATGATTTAAATAATGGCTTGATTTTTTTATTTTATTTGATTCTAGTCTTCAAAAGAAAAAAAAAAGGCCCCGGATTTTTTTTCATACCAGATGTAAAATGGCATGAAATGTAAAACACAGCTTTGCTGGATCACATCTCCTCGCCAGCTACACAGGTAGGTGAGGGCAGGCACTGCCACGCGTGCAGGGAAAAGCCAGCCTGGTAAACACGTGTGGAATGGTCAGGGAGGAAGACAAGCCTGTCACTATCTCTTCCCTGTTAAAAGTCACTTCAAGGCTGATTTCAGTCTTGTTGTGGCAGGTGAAGGGCAAAAAGATACTGCTGGCCACAGAGGAGCACCTTCAGATGGTCTGGTTTTGGTGGCCCTGTGGTGAGCCATAGCTTCTCCTGAGAAATAAGGGTCTAGGCGGAGAAAAGCAGCAGTATTTTGTAAAGACGTGAAGGAGAGAGTGCCTGGCTCAGAAGCAGGACCCCTCCACCACATCCCCTGGGCAGGAAGGGCTGTGGCTGCCCGGTGGCTGGGTGGTGGTAGGGCCACAGGAGATGCTAAGCAGAGGGGACAACACCGCTGTCCCACACAGTTCGGCACTTGCACACCAGGCTGAGGGTCTTGAGGGTGGAAAGCCAGGACAATCTGGGACTCCTTGAAGAGCTCATGAGCAGAGGCAACCCCAAAAGCTACCAAGTTGCATGAGTTTGCCGAGAGGCACCAAGAGCCTCATCTGGGTGCTTTCAGTTGCCTGCTAGAGTCCTCCACCCTCTGTTCATTATGCGGCAAGGTGTTTAAATTTAGGTGATATGCGCATGCCCCCACAGCAGCTCATTTCCTGCAGGAAGCCAAAAGAGATGCCAGTTCAGATAGGGCTGCGGGTGGAGGTACAGGCTAATGAGAGGACCTCCTAGGCAGCAGCAGCAGCAGGGGGGTGTGCAGGTAGGCACTGGCAGAGACGAGGAAGACAAGGTAATGTAAACCAGCAAGATCAGAGATAAGGCTGAGAGGGAAATGAGAGAGCAGCATCCTCTCCTCAGTCACACTCACAAGGCTCCAGGGTGGTCTAACCCAGCAGGGTGACAGATGGAGGCAAAGAGCATCCCTGTGCGTGCCCGTCAGCACCGAGTTTGGTGAGAAGCATTTGCATTTAAACTGCTGGACCTATTTCTTCTCCTCTGTCAGGACTTATGCGTGGCAGGATATTTATTCCAGGCTATGGCTGGATTCAGTGACATCCCTTGTTAAAATATTGGTGATGTTTCTTGCTGCGGGACACAAAGGTCTGGCCCCTAGTTTTCTAGTCAATAATTTCAGGGGCCTGCCCAGGCTACGGGAGTGGGTGGATGTATTAATCCTCCCTTTCTCGGCTCCCAGATGTGGGATCCTAAGGGATCATCTCTGATGGATGTTTGTCTGACCTTAAACCTCCCAGGAAGAAGATACCAGTCCTTCCCCAGAGACCTGCCTCAGTGGTGCTGCACGTTACTACTGCAGCTGACAGAAAGCTTCTGGTAATGTCCAACCCAAACCTCCGCTACAGCGAATTAAGAGTTTCTATTCTCATCTGCCCTCCAGTGACCTTACAGCGCAATTGATTACCACCCATTTTATAATTAAACTTTGCCTGGTGATGGACTGTTTTCATGCCTTCTACTTTCCAGACTAAACAAACCCCGCTTCTTTAACATTTCCTAATAAGCTGTGGTTACCGAATCTCATCTTATTATTCATGCTTCTCCTCTGGACTTCCTCCAGTTCACCAACATCTTTCTTCACCCGTCAGCCCCAAGCGGGCAGGGCGTTCCAGTCCCAGCGCCAGGCTGAGCAGAACAACACACCCCGTGTCTCCCACGGCTCGGGTTCCTGCAGATGCTATCTGACACGCGTCTTTTTGCAAAGGCCCCCACCCTTGTGAACTCACACCCCTAAGTGCCGGCAAGCCCTCCCGGCTCGGAGCCACCCGTGTGTTTTACACGACCGCTGCCTCTTCCCTCAGCAGAGCTGTTAATGAAAATATCGACTGCAGCCGCTCTGCGGAGGGACTCCCGCAGTGCCCCGCTCGCTGTGTTTTCCTCCCCCGGCAGCGAAACGGCGATAACCGCTCTGAGAGCAACTTCAGAGCTGGCTGCGCGCCTGCCTTCTGCTGAATCCATCTACGCAATGCTTCTCAGTGTACCGCTGCGAAACCTCGCTTAGGAGAAGGTCGGTGTCTTGTCCTGTCCCGCTGAAGGAACTTCTTGCTGCTTGCCCAGGCCCATTAGCTACAGCAGGGACTGTTTCGGGCAAGAAACCTCAGAGCAGCAGCGAGAAGTGGTGAAAAGGGAGCGGTCAGGGAATATTTGTGTGGATAAGGCTGCAGAGCTGCGGTCACGCTCTTGGGCTCATGGGCTCGCGCTATCAGTTTGGCTTTTTATCCGGCTATTGGCTGCGTTGCTCCCGAGCTTGGAAGGTTCTCAGCTCAACGCTGGGGTGCCCTTGCTGAAATGCCACCTGTGGGGCTGGAAACCACATGTAGGTTCTCAGCTCAATGCTGGGATGCCTTGGCTGAAATGCCACCTGCGGGGCTGGAAACCACGTGTAGGTTCTCAGCTCGACGCTGGGGTGCCTTGGCTGAAATGCCACCTGCGGGGCTGGAAACCATGTGTTTTCAGCTGGCACGCTTGGGAGGCCGATAACCATGGTGAGGAGGAGCATGGAGCAGCGCGGGAACAAGGCAAAAACCGTGTCTTGGAATCAGAGAGAGCACAGCCTCCTCCAGATCTGGACGTGGCTCGTGGCAGCATCCTGGCACAGCCATGAGCCTTCCGGGAATTGAAAATCACACCCAGCACCAGGGAGATGCTCTTACTTGTAGCACGTTGCTCTTAACCGAGTTAAACCAGAGTGAAACAAGTCTCTGGTGAACAGGGAGTGAGGAGGTATTGACAAATACCTTTATTTTGTAGGAGTTGTATGGTGACAGACTCTGGTATCCCGTGCAGCTTGGAGTGGCTGGACAAAGAGCCACTGGCTTTATTTTTACTAATAAAAACTGCCAAAACCAGACAGCGTGTCACGCACTTAGCTAGTGGCTGCAGGTTCTAAAATACCTCTGCCAAATAGTTTTGCGGGCAACTGCACAGCTCCAAACCAATGGTTTTTAATTTGTACTTGTGGCTCAGGACGGCTCCAGGCTGCAGCAATGGGGAGGGGGTGGCGGTGACTTCTGCCAGATCATCCTGGGGAGCCAGACCCCTCTCTGTGCCATTCTGCATTTAATGCATAAATTTAGCTCTGCTTTGCCTCTTGTGTAATTCAGTTTTGCTGGCAGCAGGCTGGCAGGCTGCCCAGGCGTCGTGAGCCACGCATGCTGTGCGATGAGAAACACCTTGGGCAGATGGCAGGTCTGGAGCAGCCATCCCATCCCATCCCATGCCATCCCATACCATGNCATGCCATGCCATGCCATCCCATCTGAACACAACCCATGCCATGCCATGCCATGCCATGCCATGCCATGCCATCCCATCCCATCCCATCCCATCCTCCTTGATGGGTTGGAAGGAACCGGCAACACCATGGCTCTGCAAGCTCATTTCCTAAGTGAGGCGACCACTGTGGGCTCCCGAAGGGCAGGCGAGGAAGCTCATGTGCTGGGGACACGGGGAAGCAAGACCCTGCTCCGGATGGGGAGGGGTGTCCAGGGGAGACCACCTGCTCCCGATCCTGCTTGCAACCTGGCTGTGCCTCTCTGCTTTCCCCCCATCCTGCTGCCCAAGTCCTTGGACATGTAGGGGGACATGGGCCAGTAGCACGGGGCAGAGGGTCAGGATGGAGAGGAAAGCATCTTCCTAAAGAGAAAAAGGGCTTCTGAGAGGCTCCAGGTCAGGAGAGGTCTGACCTCGAGGTCTGCAGGGGTTTGGGCTGCCATGGGTAAGGAAGCTGCCTCCCACCCCACTCCGGGTGCTTGACACTCACCCCGTAGGGTCCTGCCAGCCCAAAGTCTCCACAGGCCCATGGGGACTGACCTTCCTATGTGAGCACCAGTGCTGGTGACGGGTACAGAGGAAACCCAGGGTGCTTCTTGCTGGCCTCACCAGAAAAAGGCCTTATGAAACCCATGAGGATGCACAAACCAGATCTGAACCCCCGTACCCAAATCCTCGTGGCATCCAGCACAGCTGACTGCAGCCCAGCGAGGATGCAGCCCCTGGATGCTGCACGGGGCTACGTCAGGTGGACCCAGATCTGCCCGCTCAGACCTCAGCTTGAAAGCATTAGTGCCAGTCCCAGCCGTATGGAGCTTCAGCCCAGTCTTAAATCTGAAATAATTTATTCCATATTATTTTTTGTTTTTCCTTCGTCTCCCTTGTGTTTTGAAGGTCTGCTCGCCTGCCAGCAAGGCTCACATTCAGTTAGATGTGAGGTCCCTGTATCCTCTGCAGCGGGACGGGCCCCACAAACTCGTTTCACAAGTCGCTCACCCGCTGACCCAGGGTCTCCAGATTACCGAGCGCTGAGCTAATGCTGAACGCTCCCAGACAAGTGGCTTTCTCAGGAAGTGCCATCCTGGAAAACGCAGCCCGAGAGAAGATAAACTCCCCCGAGCCACAGAAAAGGACCCAAGCCTGCAATTTCTTCCTCGCTGTCTGGAAGGGCTGGGGCTGTGTTTTCCAGAAGGTTAAAACACAGGGTAGGGATGTTATTTTAGAGAACGGCTGAGCCCCTTCAAACCTCCTGACAAATGGATACGTCCCTGAGTCCTCTTTGTGCAGACGCAGTGCTGGGCTGGGGTCCAGGCCACGTCCTCCCCCCCACGGGGACGGCTTCGGGCTTTGGAAAAATGACGCTCGGTGGGAGTGGAAAAGCAGCTGTTTTGCAGGTGTTGCTGAGTTATTCCAGACATGGAGCGCAAATGCGATTGCAAATGAATGGATTTCCCTCCTCCCCTCCCCCAAAAAAGCTGGTCTGCGCTGGTAATTCAGGCTGGGGATTACTGGTGGGGAGCAGTACAGCTGGAAGCTGTGGATTTTGGCTGTCTGCGGCGAGGGGATGCTCTGTGGAGGATGGGACCCTCCATCACGGTGATGGAGCTGGGCTGTTTGCTGAAGCTCCACGGAGACCCGGGAGCTGATTCAGGGCAGCAAGCCTGCCCGAGGCTGTGCTTCGTCCTTTGCTTGGCTTCCCACAGCTCAGCCTCCCTTGCTCCAAGACTTGGTCAGCACCAACCCTTCCCGCTGCAGTCCACCCCCAGGGCCCTGGCATCCACCTATTTTTGACAAATTCCCTTTAAAAAAGATATTTTTTGGTGGCTGTGGCTGGACTTGCCCCATCAGCACAGACCTGAGGGTACCAGTGGTGGGTGCCAGCCCAGGCTGCCAAAAAAGAAGGAGAGCCAAACGTGGAGTTTCTCCAGAAATGCACAGTGAGTAATTGCTAACGGCTCAGCCTTGTGAGAAACAGCTTTAAAAGTAAATAATTGCCTGCTCCAGGTACGAAGGCAGGATGATGGGACCCCACTGCTTGACACAGTCATTCAGCAACCGTGTGCACAAAGCGTCAGGGCTGTGCTCGCTGCCGTGTTCAGCGGCTGACAGAGGCATCCATCGGGTCATTAACTCGAATTTCCCAGTCAGTTTTGCTACCAAAAGGACCATCTATTACTATTACACAGGAAACCTTGCGCGCAGGTGGCTCCAGCACACCGTTATTGTATTGCGTGTAATCAGGCCTCCCACGAGAGAGCTTCGCTCGCTTGGTTTGGTGCCTGGAGTGTGTGTTTGCTTAACAGCCCTCTTTCAACACCAGGACACTTGTCGGTTGCGTCCTCCCTGGCACAGGACTAGCGATAGCGGCTTCGTACGGCATCACGTGAGAGCCACGGCCTTGCTGGGTAACCTGGTGCTCACTGGGGAGATGTCGTCATTGCTGAGCACAGGTGGGAAACCTGAGATAAACCCCAAAGAGCTTCCCCGACACCACGAAGGGTCTTGGTACGGCATCTCAAAGAGGACTCCAACTCCAAGATGGACTGTCCTCCTGGGTCGGCGGGTCCCTCCTGGGTCAGAGGAAGGCTTGTCAATGGTCTTGTCACCCATCCTGAGATCCCTTCAGTCTCTCTATGGCCAAAGTGTGATGTGCTCATGGCTGATCTACCTTCCCAAGTCTACATTAAAATGCACACTGACCAAGAGAGGTCCCTTAGGTAAAGAAGGAGCTAAGTGTCTCTGGAGTCCGTGGAAAGACATCTGCATCTCTAGTGCCTGTGAATCCCCACTGTGTTAGATGTCTAGATGTCATCTCCAGACAGGCATCTGACCCTCCAGCACTACCCACTTCTGTTGCTGGTCCATCAAAAGTGCAGGGGACAACCAGACTTGGACATCCAGATTGAAGAAGGTGAAGTTAGAGCAAATCAATCTACTTGATTACACGAACTGCCAGCTTCAGGCAAGTAAATAATGCCTTTTGGTGGCATGGGTCCGTTTGGAAGCTGCAGCCTCAGCTGTAACCGGCCTCCCTACTGACGCTGGCCTCCCATCAACGGTCTCCGTTCTGCTGGAGTGATGATGTGTGGAGAAGGGAGTGGCCAAGCTCCCCCGGGGACGCTGTCTCCTGTTACTTTCCCACCCCTCCAGGCCAGCTGCTGACTTCCAAGGACGTGCTCCATGCTTCGGCATCGCGGGACCAGAGCTCGGCCTGAGCACACGTGTTACGCTACAGCTGTTCTGAGCCCCCTCTGAGTTTTTCATCCAAGATCTTGCTAATTATCTGAGAGTACACAGAGCTGCTGATCTTATCGTTGGTGTGGCGTACCTCTGCGCAGAAGGTCGCAGTGACCACTGCTAGGCTGGGGATGTCTGTAATTTTGGCCATGAGCACACGGGGAAGCCTCCTTTGCCCTGGCTGGGCTAGGGAGCCATGGGCATCTCTCCTCTAGGAAACCTGCAGCCGCTTCTCGGTGACCCGCACAAAAAGTACTCCTTTCTTCATGCTCCCTCCTGCCTTTTTATCAAAAGATCATTTGGGGGGGGGATAATTGTTTTCAGTGGAATTTTTAGTGGATTTTTAATGATTGACTATGCAAAGAAACACAAAGTTTCTGGAATAAAGAAGTGGGTAGGTTTAAAGATGGAAGGGAAGGGAAGGGAAGGGAAGGGAAGGGAAGGGAAAAGGGAAGGACCAGCCTAGCTAGAGCTGCTGGGAAGTAGACCAAAGCTTTTTAGTTCATGGAGACTTCAAGTGTTCATGCATCTGCTGCAGGCTCTGCCTGTTTCCTAAAGTCACCTGGAGCCTCCTTCTAGACTTGCTTCCAGTAAGACCCAGCGCTACAGAGGGCCAGGGCTGGGATTTCTGGACTCCAGTACTGACCGATTAACCTGTGAAATGGGACAGCAGATCTTGGTTAGAGATTGCATGTACCCATGCACCACAGGAACCTTCTGGGAACTTCTGAAGCAGCTTCAAAGAAGAAGAAGATGCTGCTGCAGGACTTGGTGATCGTGAGGAGCATGGCTAGAACGAGCAAGAGGGTGCAGGTCAGCCCTCCCGGGCAGGGGCAGACCCCTGTGCGGAGAGGAGGGGATGTGCAGCCAGAAAACTGGGAAAAAGACAGAAAAGAGAAAGAAAACCAGAAAACTGGTTTCCCAGGAGGAACCAGCACCGCTGGGGTGTCTGCCAGTGAACCTAAGAGCAAGGGGAGGTCTCCCGACTCCCGCCAGCCCTCTGCTTGACAGGAGACAGGGCGGTTTGTCCTCCCTTTATGTGACACCGACCTCAGCTCCTGCAGAGAGCGGGAGGGAGGAGAGCTGCCTACGGCGAAGGTCCCCAGTGCCAAGACCTCGCCACGCCTGCCAAATACAATAGATCCCACCACACGGAAGCAGCTTTGCTTCCCAGAGCCTGCAAAAGCGCAGTTTGCTGGAAGGTGGATTTAGCAACAAGGCTAAATTGAGGAGGGGAGGTGGGAAGGACGTGAGCGTGGAGGTATCTGGCACAAGGCAAGGAGCCCTTAGCGTAACCCCGATGAGCCTGGGACGCGTTCAGCTTTCCAGCATGCTGAGAAGTGCTTTCCTGGCCTGGTTTGCTGGTGTGACTTCTAGAAGACTGGGAATCCTTCCAAGCTAGGTCCTGGGGACTTCAGCTCCCCCGGAGCAAAACGATAATTAAAAGGCTGCAGTGTGGGGCTTCTTGTTGGGTTTTTTTTTGTTCCTCTGGGCTTTTGTGTTAAATCCTTTCCAGGCATGCGAAGAACAATCTTTTGGGAACGCCCATTGGGAAGCGTTGGCTGTACTCTCGGTTTCTGCAGGTTTGGAGCTGCTCCATTAAAGCAACCGAAGTCAAATGAGGCATCATTTCCACTTGCACAGATGAGAAGCTGGGAACACAGCTGCGCTGGACGTGCATTTAAAAAATGCAAGTTCTACAGAAAAAAAAAAAGTGACAAACTTCTCTCTGCCTGCTCCAAAGCCACTGGTAAGCGCAGGAGCTCATGGGCAGCCCTGGGCAGCTCCCCTTGCCATGCAAAGCCTGCCGTGAAACATCGGGGAGCAGCGTGGGGCCAGCCGAGGTCTGGTCCTGCTTTTTGGGGTGCCAGCCTCGCATGATCAGCACGGGCAAAGCAGATCCCGTGCGACCCCAGGCAGCCCGGGAGCCAGCGGAGAAACCCCATCCCTGGGGAGGCTTTGGGACAGGCAGTGCCCGTGGCAGAGGCTGAGCCGAGCAGGGGAAGCTTTGCTAACGGGAGGGTTGCGAAACAGTTTCCTGTTTACTTGTCTGTTACTTTTTTCTCTTCTAACTACGGACTCTACCCACGAAACTGCTGCTGTTACCAGCAATGCAGGGGAAAACCCTGTCCCCTGCCACCCCGGTACCCCCGTTCCTCTCCCATGACCAGCCCAGCCCCAGGAGGACATGGCTGCACATGTGCGCCCGACCTCAGCACCTCTGCACCATCCCCTTGCAGCTGGGAAAGACCATCCTCCTGGGTCCTTCACGGCATTTAATCCTTTGCGTTGATTAAAATAGCCTGTTAACCAGGAGACTCGGGTGTAATGGGAATAATAGCGATACGCGGGGCATAATTGCATGGGACTTCACTGAATGAGCTGTAATCCCTTGTTCTGCTGTAGAGGGGAAGGATTAGAGCATTATTCTATTTTTTTGGTTGAAAGCCTGAGGTCTGAGGAAGTGATCCCCGGCTGGGGCAAACCAGTGCAGCTCAGCGGGTTTCTTATTTACACGGTGGGGACTGGAGGCTATTTTAAAACAGGTTGGCTTACACGCATGAAGTGCCCTCTCCGTGCTTGCTAGCTTCAGATTCCTAAGCGGAGAGCAGATGTGGACAGGCTGTGCCCTGCGCTGCACTGGACCGGGTGTTTTGTGATGGCTCAGAGGTGAGGGACGTGCTGGGGTATCCGCTTCATCACCCCCAGGAGAGCTTGGCTCTGCAGAGTCTCCCAGTAAGCACCTCAAAGGACCGGTCTGCCTTAGTCTACGGGTTGGGGAAACTGAGGCAGGGTGAGCTGGGCGAGGCTGTGGCGGTGCAGGGTAGGGCTGAACCCGGGGCCCGTGCCCATCCCTGCAGCATCCCTGTTCCACATCAGGACGAAGACCCCAGCACTCGCCACGCTGCCAGCACGGGAACCATCGCCACCACGGGAGAAGCAGAGCCTGGTGCCCCCAGCGAAGCACAGACCCAGCTGGCTGCGCAGGGACGTGCCAAGAGGATCCTCGCCCCTTCCCCTTGCTCCCATTGCTTTTCCCTCTGCAGTACGCCCCGTGCACCAGTGAAGAGCTGGCAGAAGCCCTGTTTTGGGTTCGCTAGACCTTGTCTCTTTGGGCTGTGAAAGCCATCAGCTTCTCTGGCTACAAGCATCTGCTGATCTGGTACTAATCAACACTGTCTGGCCAACCCAGAGGCACACAACCGGGTGAAGGAAAACATCACTTTTTTTTCTTTTTTTTTCTCTTTTACAGTTTCCTGTATTTACTTTTCTTTCTCTTTGAACCTTAAACATTTATGCCTTTGGTTTTCGGTTCTGAGCCCTCTCCCGTCACGGAAAAGGCCCTCGAACTAAAACCCAAACAAACGCAGAAGCTGACGGTCTAGTGAAATCGCGGCTTCCAGCAAACCCAGGAGGGCTGAGGTGGCCAGGCAGCGGCTGGCAGAGCTCCGTCAGCACGGCCTCAAGGGCTTGTGACTGCAACACGTACGCCTTGTTGTACTCATGTGTGGTTTTTGGGGTTGGTGGGACAGGATCGCGAGCTTGTACCGGCGCAGAGGAGCCCCGAGGTGGGGCATGGCAGCGCCACGATCTGCAGATGCTGGAAAGCAGCTTTCACCCCCCTCCCCAGGAGGCTGAGCTGCACCCCTGGGCACCGTCCCCCCTTTAGGAAGTCTCTGTCTTTTGGGATGCTGGTGGGGAAAGGGATCCTGGCAGTGCCACCTCTGCCTTGTCCCTGTCCCTCAGGGAGGGCTTTGGAGGGGCAGCCACCCCTCTCCAGGACCCCGAGACCAGGAGAAACGTGGGTGGGGGGAAAAGCTAGCTGCGAGGGACTTTTTGTCGAGGCGGTGGTTCCCCTGCCCTCAGCGCCCATCCGTGGGATGCAGTAAGGGAGGGCGGTGGTAGCCCCTGCTAGCGGTGGCAGGCAGCTCTCCCTGGGGACAGGGACGTTCCCCCTGCCCCTAAGGGGTATAACCAAGCCCTGCAAGCACCCAGAACTGCTCCTTGTCACGTGCCCTGGTTTTGAGTGGGGATGGAGAGATTTTAAAATGCTGGGGAGGAAAGGAACGGTATAGCAGAGATGTCCACCAGCCCCTCCAGAGGAAGGGCACCAGCCATTCCCCAGCCATGCTGGGCCCACCATGGTCCTGCTCTGGGGCATGGGCTGTAGCCAGGAGCTGATGCTGGGGAGTGCGGAGGGGGGAAGAGCAAAGCCTCAAGCCAGTTGTTTTTATCGCTTCTTTATATGGCAATGTTCTCCTTCGTCCTCCGCTGGGAGCTCCCAGGGCTGGTCCTGCCCGTCCCTCCTTCGTGTCCTGCTCTGCTACGAGCACCGAGGTTTCACAACCTCCTCTATGGAGCCTGGAGCAAGAGGCCCCCTCCGAAAGCCCTGGCTGGAGGGCGATCCCCGCTCCCAGGCTCTGGTGGCCCTTGTGCCGGGCTGCATGGTGACTCTGCAGCTGCGTGGCCTGGAGTGGACTCTTTGGGACGGCTCTGCAGCAATGGGACAGGCAGAAATCCCCGAGGTTGCTCACAAGGGTCCCATGCCCTCCCTTTGAGCTTTACTCTGGATTTTATGTTCCCTTTCCTTAAATAAAGAAGTTCTTGTTTTTAGAAACTCACTCGTTTGTCCCAGTAACTCTCCTGCTGCCTCTCCATGAGGGACTTTTCTTTCTGACAAAGGTACCACTGCCTCCCTCCACATCTGAGTGAAAGGCAGAGACCTGCTGCAGAGCGTTGTGGATGGAGCAGCTCCATCGCAGGTCTCTGGATGGTTGACCTCCATTAACGACGTCTGCCAGACCGCTGCCTGTCGCAGGGTGTGTCTCTGGCTCAGACGCCTTGCCAAGCTCTAGGGATTGCCCTTAACCTCTCTAATCTTGGGGGCTTCAAGTTCAACCATCACTTGGTTGAACTATGCTGGGATGAAGGAAGAGCTGGTGCAGGCAAGCTGCCACCCAAGGCAGAGGTGTGATGAATGCTCTACAGGCTGAGGGCATAAGCCTTCAGCATCTGAGCATCCTTGATCTTCCAGCTCTGCTCAGTACCTCAATCTGCCTCCGCAGGGCACCTGAAAATTAAACACAAACCTGACTGGTGCACTCCAGTGCTTGCCAGCTTCTGCACAGGCTCAGCAGGCTGCTTGCCCGTGGAGCTTGCAGAGGCCAGGGAGTCCACAAAGTCTGTTTTCTCATGTGGTTTTGCTTCATAGACGTTGAGATCACGCTCTGGGCAGGGGGAAGGGGACTTGAGGAGGTCTGCTGTACCCCAAAACATGTTTTCACGAGGCTGGCAGTCTCCTAATAGTTGAACCACTACCAGGTTGGAGTGAAACCAGCCTACAGATTCAGGTCCTTCAAAAAAAGGGAAGGAACACGCTGTGTGAGGTTACACAAACCTTTCTCCTTAAGAAATTGAGCTAAAACTGTCTAGGCATTGGGGGCAGCTTCCTCAACGTTGAAGGGATCTGCGCTTTTAGAAAGAGCAGCCTGCAAACTGGGCTCACTGGAGGCTGGGAAACGGAGGATGCGCATCCCAAGTCATATCTGAAACTTGGCTTCCACTTGTGAAATGCCCCCAAAATCTACAGTGCCCTTCTGCATGCCTGTGGTGGGAGGGGGCTGTTCCTCCCAGCCATGGTCCCTGGGGTGGGCACCGAGGTGTCCACCATCAAGCTCTCCAAAAGGCCCTGGGCAGGGGATTGAGCTGAGCTGCTGTGGCCTGGGCAGGTTGCGCCAGTCTCTGTCCTCTGCCCATGGTGGCTTTGGTATGGTTCCTGCCATCAGGCATGGGTGGCCTGGGCTTGGCTGTGGCATCAGCCAGGGTGGACGTGCCAAGGACCTCAGGTCTAGAGATAGAGGATGCAATGCGCTCCTCTTCCCCACCTTCCAACAGAGGACCTCTAAACAATGGTGGGAGAGGACAGAGGCCCACAACAAGGCCAGGCTCCATCTCACTCGCCCCAGCGATGAGGAACATCAGAGCATCGCTGCTTGCTGGCCTCCATCAGCCTTTGCCAGAGCTCCTAAATTAACCCAGGAAGGCTGGGCTTACACAGCTCCTCCGGTAACACCAGCCAGCTGGTTTGTGCTTTCCACACAAATCCTCTTCTCCATGCTGCTGGCAGGAGAGGCTTTTTTTGTGGCCCTGATTAGAATTGCAAGAGAGGATGGCACTTGACAGTACGCAGTAAAGAGCTGTGTTTATCCTCTACAACTGCTGCATGCTCCTCTGCCTTCTGCTGAACCGCATCATCCGATTTTGGGCTGAGCCTTGGAAACCGCGGGGCTGAGCTAAGTGTCCTGTGCTCTGGAGTAGTCTGTGAACAGGGAGAAAATTCATTTCTGAGGGCAGATTTGTCCTGCTGCCCTGGGGTGCTGGGGGCTAAAGTGCCCTTTAGGGTCACTTTAGGGATGCTGTTGGCAAAGTGGACCCTGCATCACAGTGTACCTAGCCTGGAGAAGGGGAAGGAGGGAGAGGGAACAGACCTCTGGGATGCTGGGGTTGTACTGTGGACTCAAATATGATTTGGATGAAATCTGGTTTAGTCTATCTGCAAGGACATATTTCAGTCAGATACTGTACAGCTCTCCCAGAGGCGGGGGGTGATAATCTCCAGCCATCCGCCACCTAGAGCTAAGCAGAACTTCTAAAACTGCAAGAGGCTTTTAAGAAAACCATCTGCACATCACGAAGTCATGAAGTCTAACCTGCTGCAGCTCAGAACACGCTGTCAGCACAGGTTGAACAAGCTTCATCTCCTGCAGCTCTCCACCAGCTGCCAGAACAGCTCACCCCACCCAACGCATCTTCTGGCTCTCGCGACTTCCAGCCAACGCAAACATTGACTGCTGGGCTGCAAACACCTCCAGTTTCTCCCGCGGCCCCAGGAAGGAGGCCCAGAGGTCCCTCCATGGCTGGCCAGAGCAGAGCAGTGCTCTGCACATCGTCTCACCCCCTGCACACTGCAGCCGACTGGTGTCCGCGGCTAAACTGAACCTAAAAGCTTTGGTTTGTTGAACTCCTTCCCGCAGAAAGCATCCACGCTGCAGTTTCTGCCCCACGAACTGGAGAACCCCCATCTCTCCAACAGTTTTTCTCAGTAGCGAATACCCACTGTTAAAGGCAGGTTTTTGTTTTTTATTTCTCACTTTGGAAGAGGTTGGTTACAGCTTCCAGTTATTGCTGCTTCTACCGTTAGGTCCCCTACGAGGAGAGGCTGAGGGATCTGGGCTTGTTCAGCCTGAAGAAGAGAAGGCTGCGAGGGGACCTAATAAATGC
>Ga0065711_1010417_pt1 | contig 18422 bp, 7 predicted proteins | sample Hoacrofraction12_FD_59098 | JGI IMG/M metagenome (GOLD analysis project Ga0065711, IMG submission 59098) | Hoatzin crop microbial communities from Cojedes, Venezuela - Epithelial fraction 12 v2 (version 2) | ecosystem: Host-associated > Birds > Digestive system > Esophagus > Crop | place...
CCCGCGCAGGCCGCGCGGTTCTCGGCGCGGTTTGTCCCTCGGCGGCGGCGGTGGGCGCGGGCCGCGGCGGCTCCGTGCGGCCTTCCCCTGGCAGTAACGCCGGGGGGGTAAAGGGCACCGAGGCGTGGTACCGAGAGAAGCTTCCTGCGGGTCGCGCCTCCATCCTGTGCGTTCACCGGTTCCGCCGCCGGCTGACGCTCGCTGGTGCTCTGTGAGCAGCCGCTGCGTTCCGGAGCCTGCCTGGGCCCAGCGAGGTCAGGTCCTGCAGGCTGTCGGTGAGGTCGCCTGCTCCGTGCGGCCCACCAGTCTCCGTCCCGGCGCGCTGCCTGCCAGACTCCGGAGCCGGCCGGGGGGCCCAGGCGCGCTCCTCCGGGCCCGTGAGGCGGGCAGGGCCTTGCTTCCAGGACAGCTGGCCTTCTTTTCCCCCCAGCTTCGCTGCTGTAGGCATCCGGAGGGCCAGAAGGGGACAGAGAAGTTCTGACCACTCTTTCTGGCCAATCCTTCAAAGACCAGTCTTGGCTTTAGCAGACAGGAAAGCTGCGTATTGTCCCCTTGCCCATAATATTAATCAGAAAGAGCTAGTCCTGTAAAAAGCTCTGATTTTTTTCATGGTTTCTGTCTTCAGTTGTAGAAGTGAGAACAGATTTATTGCCAGTGCTCCTCTACAACATAAACTCACTCTTAACTATACAGATGCTTCCCAATCTACAACACTGAAGTTACTGAAGACCAAGATGGTATAATAATGCAGCTCACAAAAAGATTATAAGAGAATTAAATGACCATAACTATGTAGTCTTAAACATTAACAAGCAGGTGAAGTGATGGTAAATATACCAATATTGAAAATACACGGCCAACTTTTCACTCGCTGGCTTGTGAAAACCTCTGTGACAATAGTACCCATGACAGCAATGTGGAGTTTTCTTAGCAAGTGTCAGGTTCTCCTTCGACTACAAATGGCAGATTAACAGTGAAACACACTGGGAAATACCAATGTCTTTAGGATTAGACTATTAAAGAGGGAAAAAGCCTCCATTTACAGAAAAGCAACGCATCTCTAATGAGATCTATAATTTTATTCTTTCTGTGCCTCACAACTGTATTGGTGGCTCTCGTGTATCAAAATTAAAATGTTGGCAGCATGAGTCCTGAGACAGAAATGCCTTAATTCAACACTTTTTTTATACTGAGGACTAGCATTTGGAAAGAAAATCGATAGCTGAGTGTGAAAAGTTCAGACGGCAGAGCCTGCCTCATCAGAGGCAGGCAGGTAGGTGGATTAGTCCTTCTGTGCTGTATTTCCGCAGCTTTGAAGTTATCTGCATGAAGAGAAATCACCGTGAAAACAGTCTTACTGTCCAGACTTTCCTAGATGCTCCTTTTTTTCCCCTATATAGAAATATTATTCAAAGGGAATATCAAGATTTTGAAGGCTTGTCTGGAATTTCTGCATACCCTGCCGCTTTCTCAGAGGCAGGACAGTAGATTTACCAGATGCAATTAATTCACAGCATGTCCAATGCATAAATAGCAAAAAGCACGAGCAAAACTTGATGCCATCTTGAGCTGTTGGACACTCTGTGCATGTGCACATTAAATGGAGAACACATTTGATAAGCCGAGCTCTTGCTGCGTAGGTTGGGTCTCCTGCACACTTGCCATGTTGGTAGCTCAGACAGTACCTCCCCCACCTGCAAGGCACAGCACACGGAGTACATTTGTGCAAGTTCTCTGGACATGTACATGTGATACAACCCAGGTGTGCCAACCGTACTGCAAATGTATTAAACTACATGAGCAATGGAGAATATGAAGCAGAAACATAGGAGCTTTACCCTAAAACCAGCAAGGAATTCCTCTCAATAGTCCCCAAAGTGGCTTCTTTCATGGAGCGGGTACCCGTGCTTAAAACAGAAGCACCTCAGAGCCAGAAGCAGCCTTCTTCTCACCTCTGAAGAAGCTGACAGGATTATGAAACTGAATTAAATCTAAAAATTCTTGTAATTCAAGTTAGCTACTTTGTTAAAATACCTATAGGAATACTTCAATAGAGAGCAGATTTACTGGAAAAAACGTAAAAACCAGGAAGTGTAAGCCAATTAAGAAAAACATACAATTCATCAGAGTTAAGTATTTTCAGGTGTTTGCAAACAGTACTGAATGCCTTGAAATCAAGGAATGAACATACAATACATGCACTCACCATAAGCTTACCAGGAACATTGGCTAAAATGGTCTGTCACTATCCTGTTGTTCAGCAGGATGGGTGGTTCAAAAGTCCAATACATTATGCATTACACAGCGTGTGCGTACACATCCAAGCACATACACTTTCGCTAAACTATTACAATGAAGTTTATTTTACATGGATCTTTCACTTCCTTCCTACACACATTGGAAATGCTTGAAGCAAATAAAAAACTCTGTTACTACAAATGCAGTTGCTACAGAGTACATGACATGCAACCAGCTCATGAATATTATTCAGGGTATTTGATGATTGCATATTTCAGAATTAATTTTGCATATAAGCAGTGTATCCCACAGGTATCAGCAACTCTCCTAGCACAGATCAGCTGCTGGAAATGTATTGAACAGTGCATCCCCAAGTGACACTTCTGTCCTCTTCATTTGGAGGCTTTTTATGTAAAAAGCCAAGGAATTACTTAGCTATTGAGTATGCGTTTAATTACCATAAGACTTGCCTCTCTCAAATGCAAGTATGTTAAGTGGTGCTTGATATAGATTTCCTGGTTTCCCTAAAATGAGTATTTAGCAATCATCTTAAGTTCAGTCCACCAGAAGAACAAATTACACAGAAAAATTCTTGTCAGCACACAAGTTCTGATGCTAAAAAGCAAATTGGGATAATGCCAGGGGAATGACTGCAGACACTGAAATCACAGCCCTAATAGAATGTCTTTGACAAACTGGTCCCACAGCTCAGATGTCTGCTCCGCCCCGGATGTATAGGCATTTGAGCTGCCTGTCATTCAGCTCCTGAACTAAACCACTGCAATACTGGGTGGGATGAGTCAGGAGTGTAATAGGAAAGGTTAAACCGAAACCTTGCCTGCACTGGAGATACCTTGTACAACACTCCTCCTTCGTCATTCTGCTAGAAGTCCCAGAAGCCCTTCCAAACATCAGCCTCCTCCACCAACCATTACCACCAAGTATCAAATCTGTCAATCTGATACCTTTGCAATATGCTGCGGCATACACTGAAGGTTTGGGGGTCCACAGTGGTGCTCACACAAGTGTTAGTAACGTAGATGAGGCCACCAACATAACAGCTAAATGTCTTAAAGTCAACTATTTTCTATGGCAGACTCACATTAAGACATGGTAAAAATTCAGCACAACAATATTTTTAGTGGGAAAAACCCTTTTAACGCAACTTTGTAAGAATGGCTGTTATTATCACACCCATAATAGCTCTTATAAAGTAGCATTTTCATACCTGGGGATGCTTTCCAAGAAAGGTTCCATATGTACACTTCATGTTTAAAGGAAGATTTCATCAGTTTCATTTGGAAACTGTAGTTCTTTAGTGTTCAGACTTCTCAAGCCAAAACCCAAGAAACTAATAGGTAACAGTCTCTCAAGTCAGCAGCTAAGGAATAGGTTATACAGGAATTAATACAAGTATCAGAGAAATAATTTTACTTTGCTTTACGAAGTATGTGATGAACTTTGCTTTCTCTGCTGTTTCCCTGTGCTGCAAAATGGCTTTGATCCTCCCCTGTTGGATGGAGGACAACAACATGCCCAGGAATAGCTTCCAAGGTGGGAATCAAAACTAACATTAAGATTTGCAGGTTTTCACGTTCTTCATTTCCTCTGACAAGGAAGATCAAGTGTGTTTTTAAGACTAAGTGAATATGGTCAGGCAATATAACATAACCTAGGTGCTGAGCTCTGCCTAGGAAGGATGTCTTGGCTCTTCACATATGTAACCTGTCCTTGCATGTGTCCCCCACTGATTTCACCAGCAGCTGCATTTGGCTCAAAACAGTAACTGCAAATACCATGTTATATTCATTAACAAGTCTAAGGATTTTTTCTGCATCACTCAGTAATTCTAAGAAAGCAGGTTTTCACAAATGAATGGTTGGGCACTGTGATCAGTTCACTCAGACTCTCAAACAGTGATGCTATTTTCAATGAATCAATATAACTGATCACAAATAGATTATCATTTGTTTATCATGCATTATAGAAAGTATTTGACTAATCACGACAGGAAGCTTCCGATGACCAAATATATTTATCCCTGAACTGATTTTTTTCAAAAATGCACTGTTTTCCTTTTTGTTTTATGGACTGATGAAATTTATTTCTGTACAAGTTGCTATGAAGAAAATGAGAGAGACCTGTTAAAAATATTAACACCTGCATTAATATCTGTAGCCTTCTCTGGCACATATGGTGAGGAAGGGAAATACCTATAGCAAACATGGAGCTGCCTGAATCACTGAGACACAGTGGTGATAAATCTCTAAACACCATTTTTATTTTTGAAAGATTCCGTAGCACTACTTTCAGAGCTGAAGCAAACGTACTTTTAAGTCATCTGAGAACATTAGCACTCAAGGATAAGCTCAAAACATCGTACCAGAGGCATCTGCATAGACTTTCAGTTTGTTAACATTCTTAGGATAAATGATAAGATACCATTGTAGTCTGCGCTTGCAGCCTACTCTGCAGAGCTATGCACTAGAAAATACATTGTAGGCCTTAGATAATATATATTCCTAGTCCAAAAATACTCACTATAAGCCTTCATGTATACAGTCATTGCTCCATGGCTGAAACGAGTCATGCAGATCTGCTCACCTGCAGCGCGCTCTCTCTCCCCTCCAAGTCCTAGGCTGGTGATCTCTCACCATGAGTTTTCCCAAGCGCATGTAGTATCAGAGCTGTTTCTAAGATGCTATTTGGACTGCCGTCAGAGTATTGGGCAATAGGTAAGGCAGGTGCTGTGACCACCACCAAAAGCAATGAATCAAAGGCACACCTCAGCCACAGCTTCTCCCATTTCCTGTTTGGCCTGTGAAGTGGCAACTTAGATACTACCAGCTCCATCTTGGATGTGCTGGCCAGAGTGGGTGGACTGAAGAACTGGAGTTCTTCCTGACCCTCCCTGCACACGTTTCAGGAATGTGCCTACAATCCAGGTAATGCGTAAAGAAATCACACTATCCCAAGAGCTTAGTGAGAGCAGGCAAGCACACGGCAGCGTAGCCCCTAAGAAATAACTTTCATGCACATAAGCATCGACACAGGCAATTTCTCAAGTTACACGGCGAGTACAATAAAGAGATAAGGCCTGCAAACCGTAAAGCCTGTGTAAACAAAATGTCATGTAATACTACTAAATTCTTTAATGTCGGTATCTGGCAAGGACTGGTCTATTATTTAAACATTTGCAAACTGTTTTGTTTGCTATTCTGGATTAATAGTTGTTGCAGATTTTAGAGGGTATTTTGTATGGCATCCTCGGTGTACTTACAAAACAGTTGTTAAAAAAACCCAAAACTAATCTGTCCCCCATTTATTGTTGATAGTGAAATCTAACCGTCCCTCTTTTCCCCTTGTTACAGCTGCCTTAGAGGGGAAGTGAATAAGCTCATCAGTATTCAGGTATTGCTCACAGGGAGGTCACCTTCTTCTGTTAAGCAGCGCTCAATCTCAAACATTAAAACCTTGCAATTAGGAATTTGACAAGAACACCAAAGTATACAACTACTTTGCTCTGACTAAGGTGATGTTTTCTGTAGTGTCATTCTACTTACAAAGCATGAGAGCAGTGACTTCTGTGAAGACGCAGATCCTGCCTCCCATATACGTGCACACTGTGCGATGCAAAGTGTCATGCAGGCGGAGGCACAGGGGAGGATAAGCAGGGATCTGTAATTAGGCAGAGCACGGCAGAATTAAAAATTGCTCAAGGTTAGGATAAAGCCTTTTAGAAATTAGCAAGGACTTGCTACTCTTTAGAATTCTTTTAATGACACTTTCATCATGCTTGACTAAACAGAACAGTAGTAAGACTAAGAGACATAGAACTAGCAATTGTAATAGTGAGTAACAATGGCTTTTGACAAGATCAAATTCTGCTTTTCTCTACTATCTCCTTTCTTCTTCACAGTTCTGTGAGGTAGAAGATTAAGAACTACCAGAAAAATTTTGCTCACAGCCACTGTAGACATTTCTTGCACTGCTCCGAGTTTCATGTGTACACAGTAAGAGATTTGTTCTGTTACTATGCCAAATTCTGATTTGTAAGACCATACAAGCTGATCTACAGCTACCCACGAGTAACACTGTTTTGTGTGCTAAAAATAGCCTATACCTGCAGAAGCATGCCATCAACGTGCCAGATATGACCCCAGTACACAACAAGCTCCGCAGCAGGCTTTCTGGTGTACCAGAAGAAAAACTCTCAAAACCCACATTTCCACAGCAGTCACTTTCCCAATTCAATATGTAACAGATCAAGATAAAATTCACAATGTATTCAGAAATTAGTACTATCCTGAGTATGACTACAGGATGGAATGGCTTGTGTCTGGTTACTAATGATTCTACATTTCATTCTTTTGTTAGTATAAAGGAGGCAAAACTCAAAGATTATTTCTGTCTAACCTGCATCCTCGATCTCCTACCATAATAGCTGCCAGTGCACTGGATCCCAAAGGCCCTATGCTGAGTTTCCTCAGTGCTTTTAAGCATGACACTTCAACAAGGTAACTAGACCTTTCTGGATACCATCATTTTCCTTTGAGTCAACGAGACTTAAAGGTGTTTTGCAGGAGCTGTTTAATGAACAGCTCAAACTGGTATGCCCTTTCCAAACACCCTTTTTCCCATAATTTGTCAATAGCTTTCTATGGTCCAAACGGTTCAGGTAAAAACCACAGAGGAACAAATGTGTTCTAGTATGTGTTTCTTCAAGTGAAATAATATCTCTGATCACTTTTTCATAAAGGACTTTCACATGTACCATGTTAATTCATGAAATGAAACTCATGAGCCACCTATGCTTTGAAATGATCTAGCAGCAATAAGTTTTGGAAAACAGATTTGGTGGGAGGAGGTAGCCGTAGTGATAGCAGGGAGAAGAAGGATATAAAAACTCCAAAATCCATCAGAAATTAATTGGAAAACCAGGGGAGTAAAATAAAGACAAAGGCCCTGCAGGTCTTAAAAGGTGAACTGAACATAAACTGTAACTTTATAAGCATCAGCAACCAAAAATAAGTATTGATCTAGCTGTCAACTTTCATGAACATGATAATGTTATAGGCCTTCTTTTAAAAATAAATAAATAGAAACCAGTTTGCACATACTGAGCAGAAACTCCAGCCTCAGCTGAGCAAAATTTCCTGCTGCTCCAGGCAATCACAAGGGAGGCACAGAACCAAGCTGCTAAGGAGCGAGCAGCTGTGATCTGGTTACCCCTTCCGCAGTGCTGCCTCATGGGCAGAGCTCCTGTCTGCCTTTGGAAGCCAGCAGGCCAGGGAGTGTGGAGGTTCAGCTTTCATGTTATTTCAATACTTTGAGCACAGAAGTGTTCATTTCTTCATGAAGATTTCATCCCTTTGATAAAAAGATGGAATTAAAGAACAGGGAGAAATGGAAGACAGATTATGGTCCAAATTGTGGTCACTTATTTTGCCCATCTAGAAGCTAAAATTGTGTTACCTATTTTTCCCAGCTAGAACCCGATTTTCAAACCTTTTTGTTGTTACATAACCCTATAATACAGGTTTGAATGAGCATAGCTCTTCATCACTACTGCTTCAGGTGTGAGAGGACTAGGTCCCAACATCTCAAACACAGGTACCCAGTGGGTAAGGAATACAAAGTAGGGAAAAAAGGGCCAGTGAAGCCTAACTTGTACTCACACAGACACAGGGTAAGATTCAGTTACCTGAAAGGAGAACATTCTTTCTCTTCCTGAAATTCCTTGACTTCTTCACAGGACTCCTTTCACCTTCAGCAACAAAAGCACGCACAAGGTGATGCTTCACTAGACAACCCCAACTTACTGCAGGAATCCCGTGGGGAAAAACAGCACGTGATCATGTCCCTGAAGATTGCTTTGCAACAGCTTGGCTCTGTGAGAATACCAATGCTTTAAAATACTTCATAGAATCATAGAGTGGTTCGGGTTGGAAGGGACCTCACAGACCAGCTAGTTCCATCCCCCCTGCCATGAGCAGGGACACCTTCCACCAGATAAGGTTGCTCAAAGTCCCGTCCAACCTGGCCTTGAACACTGCCAGGGAGGGGGCAGCCACAGCTTCTCTGGGCAGCCTCTGCCACCGCTTCACCACCCTCAAAGTAAAGAATTTTTTCTTTAATCTAAAACTACCCTCTTTTAGTTTAAAGCCATTACCCCCTGTCCTATCACTACATGCCCTTGGGAAAAGTCACTCTCCAGCTTTCTTGTAGGCCCCTTCAGGTACTGGAAGGCCACAAAAGGTGTCCCCATAGCTTTCTCTTCCCAGTCTGAACAACCCCAACTCTCTCAGCGTTGCCTCATAGCAGAGGTGCTCCACCCCTCTGATTATTATTATGTTTTACTTATGTTTTATTATTTACTTATTTTTTTTCCTCTACGATATACATATGTTCACTACAATACAAGTTAAAAAACAAATGCCTGATAGACTTACGTAAAGCTGAAATCCCAGGGAAGATAAATCACCTTGTGCTGTCCTCTTACTTAGTCATCCTTTGTGAGCTCGGACTTGGTAATCCAACACTCCTCTTTGGACCATTGAGCTGGAGCCTTCTGATTTTTCTCTTGTATTTAATTCGCACAGCTCCTAGATGACTCTGAAATGTCACCTTGCTAGATTTCAGACCTGAAACCAAGGTGAAAAACCCAAAACTCATCTCTTTGATCTTATTCACTTTCTTTTCCTGTCTCCCATCCAATTTTGTTAACAATTGGCTTCTTGCTTCATGGCTGAAACATCAGAGACTTGAGTCGTATTATTTTTACGTATCTTTGTCTGTCTTTTCAATGTGGTGAGTTATAATTACTTCCTTGACAACGAATAAAATGCAGCAAGCAGCTGGTTAGTGTTTTATCTCTGTAAAAGCCATGTAAATTTGCCACAGTCATACTGACATTTAACCTGGTTCTTTTCCTTGAATACATTGCAGAAGGAGCTATGTTGTATCCAATTACTGATGAGATGAAACCTGATTTATCATTGTGCTGCATCACTGGCTAAAGTATAGGTTGCACAATGTTACTACATCAGGATGACAGTGTTTTAACCCACATACTATAGTGCTGCAAATTATTACACTGCTGCAAGGCATGCTAAACTGAACTCACCTCTTGTATACAAAATCTGAAAACTTATTTGATGTGGTGGCATTTAAGCATTTATCTTGTGCTATCTGGCTTGACTTGTGAAAGAAGCCCAGAGAAGTCATGGACAGAAACCTCATTTAAGTCAGTGTTATCCACATACGCAGATCCTTGAGATTCTTGGAACACCTGACTGTGTCAGTACTAAAGTTTGTGACCTGAATAATGCTTTAGGCAAAATTACTAGGTGCCTTTACTTAAAAAAGGAGGAACGTAAATAGTTAGAAGCTTAGTGCTGCATGCAGAACTCCCATCAATTTCCCTAGGCATAATATGATAGGCATAGTCAGTTCCTTCAACTCACAGACTCTGTCCTTCTTGGTGAAAAGTTCCATTCCTAGTGCAATTTCCTTAGTTAAAATACAAATGTTTAGTGAAGACAAGAGCTCCTGATTTTTGTAACAGTTGACAAGTCAGTCTTTTCACGTGAATTATCAGGTCAACGTAAAGCTCAAATTGCCTTCCCTTCACAGCATGCAGGACTGATCAAGTAGAGGTGGAGTGGAAGTTAACAAAAATCCCAGCAAACTTAGAGAAAACATAAGCAGAATTGTACTGCAATTTTTAAATTACTTAGAAAACTCATGCTAAACACCTCAGTGACAAGAACACAAATTCTAGAATTAAATTACTTTGTGTTGGACTAAGGTGATATTATTAGTCAACCACATGATGAATTTTATAGCAAAACCATGGGAATTTTATACCAGATATTCTACCTGTACAATCAGTCTTCATTTACTGTACTAAAACTAAATGCAACATTTAATGGTAAACCAAAGAGACGCTGTATGTCTGTTATATAAACTACTTAATGCATTTTTTCCCAATTATAAATGTATACAGTTTCTTTTTCAAAAAGACTGCAAATTAAATGTTCTCTTTTCTATTTATCTAAGGACATTTCTGCTGCAGATACATTTTTTGGTAATGATAAACATGAAAAAAATTTAAAACAGCAAGGAAATGTGATGCTTTGCTATTTAAAAAACTATTTGGTAAATTTTTGTCATAGAATAAAATACTGCAGGGCAGAAAATCTGCACTTTGTTTTGTTGTATTTAGAATTTGGATGACTATTACTTTTGGCAATTAAACAAGGACAAAGTGTGAGCTGAAAGAAAATATGAAAATCAGCACTTGCTAACTGGCACGGACAAAGTTCAATAGCGATTACAAAACCAAAACTCTCCAAGGGATGTGACAGGAATATCAATGAAGAAGTCACATAGTGACAGCATTTGCAAAAGCCTTTACAGGAAGCAAAAATCAAATCTTACTAGTTCCTGGATTTGTTTACTTTTAATTAATGAAGAAAACGTTACCTAAAATACGCGAGGAATATAGCACACTGGTGAAACTAAAGAATCTAAACCTTGGTCAAGTTGACCCGTGTCCTCCAGTTAATATAAAACAGACCTCACTTTTAACTCTTTTGAGTCAGTAAGGATGCCACCACCACTGATTTTTATAAGAGCCATATGGGACTCCCACTTCAATCACCATAAAGCACAAAGCTGCTATAGGGGGTAGTTTGTTGGTCACTATGTACTGGAATTGCCAGTGCTGTGGAGAACTGACAAATTATCTGGCACGGAAGTTATGCCAAAAGTTAGAAACAAAAGAAGAGAAAACCATGCTGCTTCAACGACAACTGAGATGCCACTGAAAGTTTCCATAATTCTAAACGCTCATGACACTGGCAGATATATTAGCTATAGCACGCACAGCACTGATTTGGTATGAGAGGAGGCCTAGGAGACTCCCAGGTTGTTCTTACTGTTTTAAGATTGATAGCATCTCTAACACCTCCATGTGCACGATAGCAAAAATCTAGTTTCTTCAGTTTTCTATTTGGCTGGAGCTCTCTTAAACAGCCTTTGTCGAGCTAAATATCTCTGCTGGCGCCTTCCTGAAGAGGTCACTTCCTTCTTCTCTCAGAATCATATCTCCACAGAGAAATTTATGGAACTTCCTTAAATGGTTATGGGTTCAGCTGGTCCAAGTAGCCTGATAGCATGATAGGGTTGAGTTAAACAACTGCAGATAAGAGTCATGTTTTGTGCTGGACACTATGCATGGGTTTAAGGAATAGAACATTATATTAATTTTTCCAGAACAATATGTGTGATCTGATCCCCCATCAAAGCCTAATGGAATTAAGAAGGCCTTGAAGGAAAGCCTTGACTCTGATAAATCACCATTATTAGAAGATTGATAGGATTTATTTATAGAGCAATGACCCAATGCCTTCTTTTCCACCTTTATTTCAACAGCTCCTAAACACAGTGGAACGGAAAGAAGTGGCAGAAAGCTCAGGTGTAGAGCATCATAAAAAAATTAATAACTTTGAAGCTGTGGCAAGGCAGAAAAAAGACAGATTACATAAGAAACGCGGCATGGAATGTGACTTGTTTAAATGAGCTTCCTCTCAACAGGAAGACAAGTAATGAGTGAAACTAGCTGAACAGTTTAAGATGGAAAAGTAGAGTATATACAATTAAAGCAGGTACATCTTTTGCAGGTCATGTCAAAACATGGTGTCAAATCCTGCTTTGGCAAATTAGCTGCACAACAATGCATTTTCCAGCATCCCACTGGCAGAACAGCTTATGAAATTCATAGTGTTTTAGTAGTATAGTTTGAATCACATCACAATCCTAGCTGGCATTAATATAAACAGCAACTTGCTGAACTACTACCACTCTACAAATAGGTTGCAGGCTGGAGAATATTAATTTAGGGGCACAACATCCAATAGACAGACGCAAATAGAATGATTTAAAGCCTTTGCCCTTAAACTAACTAACCAAATAGGACACAAAACAATATTCTTACATAATTTATTCAAATCTAGATTGAAACTGAAGGCCCTAATTTCAAAACTAAGCAGCTGCATGTAATGCCAATGACAATAATATCTGTGTAGATAGTAGACCCTTACTGTTTTTAAGTGTGCAAAATTACAGGCTGGTCTAAAGATTTTATAACAGATTGAGCAATCTCTTCTTTCTCAATTGCCGGTCAATCTCTGTTTATTCTGTGAATAAATGTTAACAGTAAGGCCTACAGTAAAATGAACAGAAATTCAAATGGGGATTTTCAAACCCGGAGATTTGTTTTTGTAAACAGTTTGATGTTCTGTCACAGACCATGAAAGATGATCCTAGAAACAGTTCATGGCTGTGCTGTCAGCCCCATAAGTCAATTATCACTGAGCTACTGTCCTCCCTTTAAATGTTACTGTTTTCCAGTCATTTACCAGTGACACTTCGAGAAGTCGGTAAAGCAAACAGGACACATGAATTATAAGGTGTGTTAGAGAGGAGTCAAGGCTGACTGTCAACAGAAAAGCAAGCTTGACAAACTAGAAGGCTGATACAGGGTGGTTTTTTTCCTTCACTTAAGTTTGGACAGTCAAGGATAGGGAACCTCCTGTTTTATGTTTTTTAAGCAGACTTAGAATACAAGTAGATGTCTTATGAAAGCAGTAATGACAGTGACTATAAAATAGACACTCTGTATGACTTTGTGAACTAATTTGAGGAACTAGATAAATGGAATGAAAACAAAATGTCTGTTTGGTCTCCAACATAAACTGTCTTAGGGGATTCAGTTCAGTTCCTAGTGTTCAGTTCCAACCTGCATCAGACAGGAAGTCTGAACAGAAAGCAGATGACTTTTTGACATTGCTGCTTCTTTTATCCCCTCCCCATATTCTTCCTCCCACCCTTAAATCAGCATAAAAGGTAAGCTCAAGAGAAATCTTATAATTCTTTAAGTTCAGACAACACCTTGGTTTTTCTTTGCTGCCCAACTCTCCTCAACATCACCCTCACAAGTGTAGTATCTAACCATAGCAATCAAGAAACCTGAGACCTCCAAAAGATCTAAGTAAGCCCCTAAAATCCCAATTGCCAGTTACTTAATTTCAAGTTCAATATTTAGCACTAGCTTTCCTGAGGTAACAATACTAAACTATGTCACCTGAGCTTAACAAATTTAACAGGAATTTAATCATGGCTAATGATGTAGTAACAGTTTCAGGTTATTTGAAAGTCACAGCTTCAGCATCAAATTTAAGGGGTAAAAAATTAGGATCGAACAATTAATACAAAATGTCTCTCTTTTAATATCGTATCTCCTATGAGCCAGAAAAAGGGCAAACAGATCATACTACATCTCAAAGGAATCAAGATAGAATTGAAAGGCATTGACTTATCTAGGGATCAAAGGTATTGCTGCTGTTTCCTCATTACCTACTATAATACAGAGTTTTTAATATAAAGTATCAGCTGTTCTCTTGCAGCACTATAAACTTTTGGATCACATTGCAAATGAACATGTGGATTAATTGCTGAGATCAGGAAAATGAATCTTTTTCATTTCTGTGCTACTAGATTTACCTGAAGGTGAAGTGCTGGATGGAGGTGACATCAGAGCCTTCTGTCTGCATACCATGTTGGTTTTGGTTTTCATTTTACAAGGCACAACCAAAATGAACATGTATCCCGCACTAGCCACATCTCAGACTACTTTGCACTGTCTCTCTTGGGTCTGAAATCCCACAGCAGTCCTGCAAATGGAAGTTACCGTACTGTATACAACTTCCCAGATGCAAATACAGTCTATTTAAAAATAAAAGATGACCATCTGAGCAAGTTAAAAGCCACTTAAAGAAACTTACCAGTCAGGCAGAAGGAAACAAAACCATTTCATTTGGCTCTGAGTAGAAACACCACTACAAGTCGCCAGCTGCAAGACGAGGCAGTGTGAGAGCGCGATTTCCCTGGGTACGTACACACACATTGACACAACCCCCACCAGCACCCCCACCACCTGTCAGCCCTAGGCTCCAGCCTCCCAGCGCAGCTCACCTGCACTCAGACATAGCCGCTGTCTCTGTCCCTACAAACACACCACACAGAGGATGAGCAGGATGGCGAACGGGAGAAGCGGAAGGCGGGCAGCCTTTGGCACCAGGGACACCTTGGGCCGTACGTCCCCAGGTGAGGGTGGGAAGCAGGGACGCTGCGGGAAGCATTGCTGTCTGTGTGGACGCGTGTGTCGGTGCACACACGCACCCTCACACCCCAGGGAGACCTCTGGAGCTCCCAGGGAACCCCAGACCTGCCTGCAAAGTCCTTCTTTCCACCATCTTCTCTGTGCCTGCTGCATCCACCCTGCACAGGATGGCTTCGTAGCTTGCAGGGAGAACAAAGTATTTCACAGGCAGGAAGAGGTCACCCAGCGTGCTTGTCAGATCCAACAGCAGCTGCTAAGCAGCCAGATCTCAACTTCTGCTCCAGGAGAGAGAAGGGGGAAAAGTCTACTATCTTATATGGGCCTGAATTTGCTATATATTTTTTTGGGGGAAAAAAGCAGATAAATTGAGTGGGTGTTTTCTCAGCTGTGGCACCTGCAAGCTGGGTCTGACAAGAGCTGTCTTCTCTCTGTCTAGTTACCTCCTTTTCTTTTTCTAGCTTGAACTCTGTCCAATGTTTTCTGTAACTTGGGATTTCTTTCCTAGTTCTTTGTGCCTTGTAGGAACTGTTTTGCTGCCTGGGCAGTCAGCCAAGCATTGTAACTGCAGAAGAAATATTTCTTGATTTACTCCTACAGACCTTCATGAATATTCTTAGAAATGGCATGCTGCTTTATTAGCCTTCTAAATTATTAACAGTTCTCAAGTTAAGATAATTCCTTGTTAATATTCTTTTGACTTTGTTTTATGATTGCATCTGGCTGAGGATAATGCTTACAGGTACTGTCTTGTCTAGTAGCTTCTTTATGCGTTGCAGTAAATGTATTTTATCTTGGATAAATACATTATGCATAATTGTTCTCTTTTCCAAACTAGTAAGGTGCAACTTTTGAAAAAGCAGAATGAAAAACAAGGTTCTAGTTTCCAGTGGTTTAAGCCTGGTAATTCTTTGGTTCCTTAGAAGCTTGTGTGCTGCCCTGCCACAGGTCCTATCGTATGGGCACTTTATCAGCCTCTGGAGGCTGCCTAGCCCTCACACCTTCCTTTCCTTCTCTTTTCTTCCATTATGTTTTCATGCTTATCTCTCATACCGATTTCTTACCAACCTCCTCACACACTCTCCCTGCTGCCGTTACTTGTGCTGGCATCTCCTTGCTTTCCTGTAGCCTTTGACATACCCTTGTCTCACCAGTTGAAAATACTGTGCAGAAAGCTCCTGGTGTGGAAGTCTGTCAGCTGTTTATGCTGTTGCTAATGGAGTTAAAATTGTATCTACAATTTGCCAATTAATAGAATCACAGATGAATCACATCTTCAGGTAGATTATACTAGCTAATTAATACTGTCAAGGACTACAAGTAGCTATGGTATTTAATAAATCACATTGCAGATAAGCCTAGCTTCTCAGCTGGTATAAACTACCAGTCCTGCTAGCATTGGAAGACTTAGACCATTTACTTTTCAGTCCTTTTTTTCATCTTTCTGCAGAAGCTAGAGCTTAAAATATGATTGATTTTTCCTTTTATTACCATTTCACTTGCAATGGAATCTTGATTAGTGAGGAGCTATGAGGATTTTCAGTTCAGGAAGAGTCATCAGATAATCTATTGCGATATAGAGTCATCATCTAATCTGTCCTGATCTGCTGTATACTTCCATAACCCTTGTTACAGTCAAGCTCATTGACTTGAGCTTGATTAGCATATATCTTCCAGAGAGGCACCCGGACTTCATTTAGAAATGAAAAATCCCCTGTTTCTTATGGCCATTTGTTCCAACAGCTAATTACCATCACTTAAAACCCAAAAAAGACATAAGAAACCCTGGCTGTCTCCTCTCTAACCGTACTTGTTTAGCTGAAGTCCTCAGCCTTGATTCTGGTTATGCCTCTCCCAGCTTGGCTGAAGAGTCTTTTAGTACCCAATATTTTGTCTCCAAGAGGGTATATACATAACATAATTAAGGATCTCAGTGTCTTTGAAATACACTCAACTCCTTATGACATTTTTTTTCTGAGCATTTAATCACTTTTGCAGCATGTAATCACTATCTGCACGATTTTCAACATTCATCCTGATGCAAGGACATTTAAAAGGTTGATATGATCAGTTCTAGAATGTGCAGTGAAAGTAGTTCTCAGCCTTTTTAGAATGGACATTTTTCTCCTTTTTGTTTTTTTCTTTCTTACTGTACACATTGATTCATATCTAGAGTAATAAGGAAATGTACTGTACAGGCAGTTTCCACAATAATAAACCAGAACTAAACTCTTCAAATCGTGTCCACAGAAGAGGGATTACCAATAATAATGATGTAGTTTAAAAGAATGCTGCCAGAAAAACTGTCTCCTTCTCCATGTTACTTTCGTATTCCACTGGGCATGTGCACAGTCCAATCTAGGTAACACATGAAGACTGCTTTTATTTCTTCCAGCAACTTGCTGGGTAATGCTGAATAAACAAGTTAACCTAATTTTTTTCCACATTTAAAATAACACTTTGAGATTTCCTAGTAATTTTCTGGACATAAATTCAATCAAGCATTACATATCAGTGCCTTAAAAATATCTGGACATTTAAATAAATATAGCAAGGCGAACGTTTCCAATACAAGTATACAAAAGAAAACCAGCCATAAAAAGGGTGGTTTGAGAGGGGCACACCCCTGAGTGTTACTCCGATGCGACTGCAAAGAAAATTTGCCCAAGACTTGTCCATTGCTACCCCTGCTACTATCACCTAGAAAGAGCTAAGTCCACAGTGGACAGCATACCTAAGTCCAAAATCAATTCTTCTGTCTCCTTATGTTAATTCTTACTTTCTCTTGTATCTTCCTCTCCAGTAGCATTTATTAGTATTTCATTTTAAAGTAAGATTAGCCTCATCAATCCAATGATGGCCAGATATCACTATCAGTTAATGGGAAGGTCCCGCACAACCAGACACTCATGATGTGTCCAAACAACGTGTGATTTAATGCTATAAATATGGTATGACAACAGCCACGCCACAAATTGCGGCAGAAACTAAAGTGGCAGAATCACAAACAAAATTTGCCTCCAGATCCTCTGGGCTTGGCTTCACTAATAGTTTGAAGAACATCTGATAAGGATTTCTAGTAACACGTACAAGACAGTGTAACTTACTCAAGTGTGAGATACAACACAAATGAACAGGTACAAATATGACATTTTGAAAAGATTCAGAATGGATTACCTAAGCCCATATTTTTAAAACAACCAAGCTCAGTGCTTAACTTCTGCAGGCCAGACAGTCACACATTCAAAAGGAAGTAACCGACCCATNGATAAACATTGCTGACATGGCTCTGCGGTTGCAAGAGGCTGTTCCTTTCGTCTCTCTGCAGGGAGCCTACCGACAGAGCCTGACCGCGCGCAGGCAGTGAGTGCACACAGGCTTTCTGAACCAGAAGGTAAATGCACATGTAAGTCTACACAGGAACTGGACAGAACCACCGTTCTTTACCACGCAGTCTGACATACTGCATGTGCCTTTTTTTCCAGTAAAGGCTGCAGAATTGTGCTGCTCCATCAAAAACTTTTTTAAACATACGCTGGAAAAGGCCATACCGATTCCCCAAAACAAAGTGAACTGGGTGTCTCCCCTCAGGCGCCGCTCCCGGCAGGCGGCCCCAGCGGGCAGAGGCCCAGGCCGCCCCCCCCTTCCCCCGGTGGGGAACGGCCCGCCAGCCACCGCCCCGCCACGCCGGGCCTCAGGCAGGGACCCAGACAACACCTGCTCTCGGGGCCGAGCAGCCGGAGGGTCCCCGCGACCACCGACAGGGCTGGAGAGTGACCTGCGGGGCGAGAGCCGGGCCGCCATTTCCCCAACCCGTGCCATAGCCCGGCCCATCTGCTGGCAGAGCTTCCGTCTTGCTTAAGGCGCATGCGCGACTCGTCGGAGTGCGCATACGCAGTGCTCCGCCGTGAAGCCCGGTAGAGGAACGCGGCCGCGGGGGCCTGGCGGGCGGCGCGCATGCGCGGGGCGGTGCGGGCCGCCCGGTTCCGGCGGGGGCGGA
>Ga0065711_1038780_pt1 | contig 18422 bp, 12 predicted proteins | sample Hoacrofraction12_FD_59098 | JGI IMG/M metagenome (GOLD analysis project Ga0065711, IMG submission 59098) | Hoatzin crop microbial communities from Cojedes, Venezuela - Epithelial fraction 12 v2 (version 2) | ecosystem: Host-associated > Birds > Digestive system > Esophagus > Crop | place...
AAGCCGGTCGCACCGCGCGGGCAGCGCAGCGAGAGACGGCAACCTACGGCAGAACGCGCGGTGCCGCCAGCTGCGGGAGCACGCACCGCGCAGCGCGCCGGGCTCCAGCCCGCGGGCCCCGCGACCAAGGCTCAGCTGGGCCCTGGCGGTCAGTGATAACAAATTAATCTTTCATTTCAGTTTTTAATTAAGTTCCCCTGCTCAAAGCTGCAGAGAAAAATCCTGAAAAATATAATCCAAGAGCATAGTAAAGGCTCAAAATTCAAAGACAAGCGATATCCTGAGCCGCTGTTGTTTTCATTGTAATTTCATTATTCCAGAGGAAGCATCACAGTTTTCGAGGATAACTCATGACTTTCTAGGGCTTGCAGTCTGACTTTCTGTGTGACACATCAAATGTCAACCGAGCCGTACAGAGAAGCCCACACTTCATTCCTGTCACAAGTCGCTGATTTACCTGCACTCAGGATATTATTTTTTCCATCCTCTCTCACACTCACTCCCCCACCCTCTCTCTCTCATGTAAGTCAAAAAGAGCTACTTCTATAGCTCTTTTCACGTCACGGGCTGAAGGACCTATTCAATCCCCCCTTCTTTCTTCAAAAACAAGTTCCAAGCCTCCCGTTCCCAGGCAGCACGACCTGAGCTACGCGGGACCTCACAGCACCCTCATGGCCACGTCAGCACCTCCCTTCTCTAGTCCCTCAATGGCACCACCAACCCCCTCATCTCATATTTGCTCATCTTCTCTTTCTCTTTTCACTTACAAGTAGGTTGGGAACAGGATGTGTTCACAGAGTTTTATTCTGGGATTTTGGTTAGTTTTTTCCCCAGGCAGATGTACAGATACCTCAGAAATACAGAAAGACTTCAAGTTGTCTCGAGCATTAACAGCTCCTTTCCCTTCTACTGGACTAAGGAGAACAGTGCTGGGAGAAGCGGTCCCTGCTCAGTCACCATCCTGGCAGCTGCTGTCTCTTGTTTCTGTAAGCCTTGGCACCCTTCCCATGTCCCCTTTCGCTCCTGGTCTAGGTTCTTCCCAGAGCTGTTTCATTGCCAGCGTTTGGCATCTAGCCCTTGGCACGCTCTTAAGAGGAGGAAATTGAGCTGACACCAGCACCAGAGCCTGCTGCAGCCTAATAGAGAAGATGCTGTATGCGCAGAGCCCCGGCCAGAGCAGGGGGAGCACCATTTCCTGAGAAACTCACCCAGCAATGTCACTCGTTTCATAACCAGCAACTTGAGCCAGGCCATAGCAGAACAGTATGCAAAACACTGCAGCTCTTCAACTGCACGTTTTAAAAATGCCACTAAAACTCTGCATCGACCCTAACAGATTTTTGCTCTAACATGTTCTGCACAAAATTAAATACCACTAATCCATAAATGGTTTGCTGTGTAAGTGCGGTTCAGGTGTGAACATGGGGGAAGAGTTGTTGCTCCCTGCTCCCTCAGCTGTCACTTCCCACCCAAAACAGCTCCAGTTCATAGAGTATCCAGGTTGGAAAAGAAGAACCAGGTCAGCAGACACAGCGACTGACGCCTCCATGCTCTCCTGCGACGTGAAAGCCCTAGGGAATCGCCGGGCAAGGAAAGTCACAAATTCGGGAAGACTGGCGCCTTCCTGAAGTCCACTTCCACGTGCTGATCTACTCCATAAAACAACGCACAACCGATTGAACAACCTGCTTCACTCCCATTCGGGAACCACAACTGACACGCTGTAGTGTAACACTGAAGGTCATTTTTCACTGCAGTCTTCACCAAAATGCAGAAAAGTTGGTCCCTGGGAAACTGTTCTCACACCCACATTAAATAAAACACACATAACCCATCACGAGCACAGCTTGCTGCCAAGGCAAACCGCAATGCAATGAACACAAACGAGTAACGGGTGTAACTCGATGGAGGGACTTTTACGCCCTCGAAAACAGAATCTTACAGATAGGAATTTGGGTGAACAACCTGTGTCGGTAGTAAATTGGATTCATTACTCCAAAAGGGCCATCCTCTGGCCCTATGAAATGAGTATGGTGATTCCTCGTGTTTCAGCATTGCAAAATAACACGTCTTGGTTCTCTGCCTTCATCGTCCTGCAGCTAAGACACATCCCTGCCTTGCGCTGAAGAGCCTCCTTCCAGCACAGGGCGCGGCATGCTGGTGGGGCAGCATTAGACAGCAAGACGGCCTGGCCAGAGGGTTGATGTCCACGGCCCGGGAGACTAATGAACTAGGAATTACTGTGATGACTGCAAGTATTTCACATGCGCCACATTTGATGAAAAAAGTCTGCTTCTAACAGCTACGTAGTCATGGATATAGAACAAACAAATCACTAAATTGCAGAAAAACAGTGAGAAAATTTAAACCTGGAGTTTGTTCTAGACTCCGCTCCCTGTGGAGTTGCACAACTTTCCCAGTTTCACTTCAAAATACCTTCATAATTTAATGCCAAATAGCTGGGGCTGAAATGGAGCCTGGATTCCCTATAGCTGATTTCACAGATTGAGTTCAACAAGATTGAGTTCAACAATATCTAACTCGGAAGGCATCTCCCCTCAGCCTCCTAAAAATGCAGTGCTGTGAAGTGATTAGTCAGATATCTGCTTAGAAAGAACGTTCACCACGGCGCAATAACACTGAAAGGCTGCTATGTAAATCAGAACATGTGAGGGGTTTGTTTCTGCCCTAAAATAGTACATAAATGTATGAAGAATTGATACCGAGTGGTGCTCCGTGAGACCCTGCTGGTGACCGTAGCTTTGGAAAGGAATCTTCATTGTCAAATCTGAGTTTTCATCTTACTCATGTCCTCGTCTTTATAAAATTGTTTAGGAAGAAGGTGTAGTAGCTGGCATATGTGTTATTCAGGATTACTTCTTTTCCTACAAGAGGAAGGTCTGTCCGCCCCCAGAAATACGAAGCACGTGTCACTCTCTGTAAGTCACGGTGTGAACTGTGCGAGTACCGAGGAGTGACGGGACTGCGGCACCTGGCAGAGAACAAACAGCAGAAAACGCAGCGTTTACCCATCGCTGTTTCTCACCGTGATGGTCCCTGCACAACACTTCCAAAAGAGAAGGGGACCGCACTGCAAGCAGGCGCCTTCCCGACGGCAGTGTGAAACACAGACAGGGCTGATGAAAAGGTCACTCAGCCTTCAGGGGAGGGAGAGGAGGGTCCAGCGGCAAGGCACGTGCAACGAGCGAGGCGACGGCTTCAAGCAGCAACTGCCAGAATGTAGAACAAACACGGCGCGGAGGGAATAGGAGGGGAAGGAAAGTCACAGATTTTCCTCCACTGCTCCAAACGCTTCCCAGCTGGGCCCCGCGGGCAGCTCCCATCTGGCAGGCAGAGCCAGAGCCCACGCTGCTGCGTCCTCCCTCCTCCCGGCTGCCCCAGGGTCCAACAGCAACGCCCTGGGCGCCCTGCTCCCGGACGCGCGGGCTGCTCCCTTCACCGTCGAGTGCACAAGAGGAGACGGTTTAAGCCGGCGTTTACATCGCCGTGATTCGGAGCTGTTCACATAAAACGCAAGCAGAGAGCACAGCTGCAACGTCCTTGTGTCGCTGTAGAAGCAGCGGTCGAGAGCAGGAATCCCGCTGTAGCGCACATGTTCGAACTCGGAACAAACGCAGACAGGCTCCAAAAGCATTCACGTGTGTGGGTGGTGGGCTTCTTCAAAAATGCAAGAAAGATATCACTTCTTTTTTATTATTATTATTATTATTTAAAATAGTCATTTCCCCTGTTCATCTCTAAAATGGTGGTGAAGGCACTAAACATATTTTTAAGAATGTTTTCAGAACTGCTCAGAAGTCTGGCAGCAGTCACAAAGTCAGCTAAATCTCTTACCAGCTCCTCTTTTTATTGTGCCTAGATGCAGAACAGAAATTTCTTGCGGTATCACCATTTTGAATCCTCAGAACCCCGCATGCCTTTCTTCTGCCGCCTCCTGTTCCCTGGAGGGGTGGAAGCACACCGACAGTTTTCCACTTCTTACACTTTCACAGTTGTCTTTCCATGTGCAGGCGTCAAGTATTCTCTCCACATAATAATTTCGTTTTAAGAAAGAGTGAAGCACAGATGGAAGCATCACCTGAATCATGATACTGCTTTCACTACTCTTCATGTACAAATACCCTGAAAAATTATTTGTGAAGACATGAATTTTTTCATCCAGCAATCTCAAAGTACAAAGTACTGCTTCAAGCAGGTGGTCAGACTGCTTGTTTCACATGTAAAAAGACAGTGCAGGCTTCCCACTTAAAAGCAGTTATGTTTAAAATAGAAATTAATTTTTACTTGTAGATCAGTTTAATAGATTTAAAAAATAAAACCCAAAACTCCAGGCTCCCCAAAAGGGCTTTTAAGTGTGTAGGTGGGTGACAGCTTTCTTTCAAATATTCTTATCAGAAGGATTTCCATTTAGCAACATAATTTAAATCTTCTATGTAGGACACATTTGAAGAAATCAGATTGCAATTAAGCTAAACTGCTCGCGGCCGTATTCAGCCGCAATGCCCGTACAGGTTATCTGCAGGCTAAGACAATTCTCAGCAGAGCCATCATCACAAAGGTCACTCAAATTTTTGCCAAGCTTGTGCTGTTTCAGAAGTTGCCGTTTCCCAGTAAAGTCAGCGGAGCCTCGCCACGTGGCACACGGTGCCTCTTCATCCCCGGTGCATGCCGCACCTCACATGCCAGCGCAGTCTGTTCAAAATGCACTAAAATAATTCTGCTCTGTCTACCACAGAAATGACTAACGATGAGCTGGAAACAACCGACTAGCCACAAACAAAGGTCTGAAATGAGAGCTTTTATGTTTGGGCAGTTTTACTGACAGGTGCTTATTACGATGACTTCAGAAAAAGAAAGAGGTCAAAGCACAGATGTGCCACCGCTTCAGCTGCAACAGCCTGGTGCTATCGAACAGAGGCTGCAACCAACTTCTCTCAGCTCAAAATACCAGAGATATCAGGACTGCTGAGCATCTAATACGTCTTTTGGATGTCTGGTTTAACAGGACAGACATCAGAACAACAGCTAGGACTCTTACAAATCCTTGCACCCCCGTAGCAGGCAAACAGAGAGTTTAACGGCAGGTAAATTAATAGAACTCTTTTGATATTGCAATACGTTATAGAGCTGGTAAGATTCCCTCCTAGAGAATAACTAAAAAGACTTTATAAGATAGCTCTTCTGGAAAAAAAAAAAGAGACTTTATAATTCTATTAGACTCTATTCTGGCCCCTAAGTGATATTTGGCAGGTTTTTTAATATGCAAGCCTCAATTTACTTGCTAATAAATTAGCCGTTAGAAAAACAAAGCTTCACATGAAAGGTATTAGTAAAACACAAAGGCTAGCTACGAAGACAGTACCCATGGTATCACACAGAAGTCACGTATCCTTGTAGCACCGTGGCGTCACACAGAAGCTGTACGTTCTTGCAGCCTCAGTATCCTTTTGGACTCAGTTAGGAACTCATCAGATGCATCAGGCGTAAGAGAAAACGTGACGATGCACATTGCGGGGCCACAACGAGATTATCCCCTCCTTCTGAATTATGAATAAGAGTTAATAATTCTGAATTGAGAATGAGGATGGGACGAGTAGGGACCTCCTGCTTCACAGGCCCTGTGTCAGCAAGGCGAGTTTAGATACCTACCTGTTAGGAAAGTCTCCTCCATCCCACGGTCCTTCAGCCTTCGCGTGGTTGAAGAGTGGGGAACAAACTTCTGGCATTTAATCTCGTCATTTATAGCCGCAGCTTAAAGGAAATAATGTTTTGACCTTCATGCCATGGACAATGACAAAAGATTGTTCCTTTGCTCTTAGCCTTATGCTATTTCTAAACTGTTCTCCTTGCACACACCTCACCCATTTCCTTCTCCCATTTTTTTTAAGAAAAGACGGTTCCAGTTTAGCCAAATTCTCTTAGAAGTCATGCTTTTTAGACCACGCTCCTTTCACCTTTCAAATACTCTCCATTTTTGGGAAGTGCAACGCTCAAGACTAGGGACAGCCGCGTCGCTGTTGGGTCGGTACACGCAGGCAGGCTGCACGTCTGTTCACCCGGCGCTCACCACCCCGCTACCAGGGCAAGGAGAGACTAGGAGCACAGACAAAAACGTGACTGTTTATCCTCAGCAGCAAATGAAGAAGGTATGTTACAAAAACATACTAAAAAAGCATTCCAGAGACAAAGATGGGCGGAATGGAAGCTCATGATGTTGGCAGCAAGAAAAACAACAATAAATAAGAAATTCATAAATAAGAAATAAATAAATAAAAATAGCAGCAAATTTCAACCGGTGTTAGAATATCTGCTCCCTGCCTCCTAAATACGTAATCAGACTGAGGAAAGTATTGTCAAAGAACATTAGGGAAGAAAAAACTCAGCAAAACTCAGAATAATTTGTTGGAATAAAAAGAGCAGAAGGAAAAATAAAAAGAGACTAAATTTCATGCTTCCTGGCTGAAATCAACCTAATTAGTAACAACTGTGAGGTCTCCTGGCCTGCTGCAGAATCATCCAGCTCTGGTCACCGCAGCGGTTTGCAGGGACCGAGAGGCTCAGACATCTCACACAGCACCAGACTGTTTCACTGAGGGAAAGCCACCCAGGCTCGGTTGACACTTGAATAAGGTCATTTCACCCAGGATGGGGGAAGACACTGCTAACAGGCATGCCTAACCCACCACTGACACACAGCATTTCTTACAATGGAAAGACCTTTGCTATTATGTCCAGGGAACTGTTTGGGGGGTTTTTTTGCTGCAAAACTGTTCACTTCTCTTCTACAAGTACACAGCAGTCTCCTCTGGGAGAGCCTGGCAGTCCAGCTCCTCTGCCTTTGCTGTACCAGCACAGCCTCGGAGAGGCAGACCTGTCCCTCACCACTCGGAAGAGCTTCCAGGGCCGCGATTCCCCCCGAGCGGGCGAAGCAGGGTGGCCAGGTACCCGGGCTGCAGCTTCACGCGGGCTGCCCGGCTCCTGAGCTACCTCCTGCCCCCGCGCAGCTCGCCTGGCACGGCTCCTTCGACGGCTGAGGCAGCCACAGCTTCGACCAGCCAGCACACCGTGTCCTCGCCAGCGCTGCAGAAGCCTCAGGAGAGCAAGCTGGAAAGCTGGAGGAAAGATGGTGCTCTAAAGATTTAAGTCTAGCAGAATTTCTTTTATTAGAGGGCAGAGGAGGCAGGGGGTAAAACTCAAACAAAAATTTTCCATGGGGTTTATTCCTCTCTCCTCCCACTACAGCTATGATTAGATCAACCAATCAAACTTTGCCTCATGAAAGAATCAAACAGATTTCAGCTTCAGAAAAGTACATATCCTGTGACAGCGCACTCGTTAAAAGAGCCAGAGGCTGCAATTTGAACAGCGGTAACTGGGACAAGCAGATCTCCATTTTAGATTCTCGTTATTACAATTCCCTTTCAATTAAACAACTTTCTTAAAGTAGCAGAGAGAAAGCAGAAGATTTGCTTCCCTTAAATTATCCATCGGTCGGAGGTGGTGGCCTCTTTCCGCAGCCCTTCTCGCATGTGTGGTCCCCAAGCCGTGTTATTTAAAACATGTGAAGGCAGCCCGCTCGGTCTGAAATGCTGACCGAAGCTGAAACACACATAAAAAACCCTCAGCCGCAGGGAGGATCCAGAAAGTCCTTCTGACTCAGGCTTCTCAACAGGAGGCAACGTTTTGTTACACAGATCTGCTCCCAGACACGAAAACGACGATCAGCCAGCTGGCCGTGCCCAGGCCATGTCCGCAGCAGCAGAGGCAGCGGGCAGGGAGCACGTCCCCGGCCACGCTGCGGGGATGCGTCTGCCCATCCAAAGTGGAGCACGCCGGCACGCAGAGTCTGCGCGGCCCGAGCCACCGAGCCTGGCACTTCGGGCTGCCCCTCCAGCCACGGCGCTGCGGACGCGCTCCGGGCTCCGGCACCGCACCCTCACCTCCACACCGGGACAGAGCGTTCAGTAACCTCCGAGTGCTGCGGACAAAGCTGCAGCTGGCACAAGACCACTACAGGAACGCGCTGAGCTGAGCTGCTGGTTTCTTCCTCAGCCACGTGTGCTGGTCGTACGGGGAAGTTTTGACTGATGATGGAAGGATGCGACAACCCAGCGAAACTAGGAGCTGCTTCTCTTAGCAGGCACCTGAGGATGCTTTGATGTCTCCATTAAAAACTGCGACGGAGACAAACTTCTGTCGTTGATGGAGAATGTTTTACAAACATAGGCAAGTGCTGACAGCGGCACGGCAGACCCACTGCAGTCATCTAATGATCTCCTCTGCTGCCAACAGTGATGCCCGGGTATGTTTTACGGAAATTATGCAGAGGGACTTTCATCCTGCATCGTCGCAGGCAGGGAAGCCATCACAGCTGCTGTCCGGTGAAGGCCGTTTCAGCAGCAGAGGGACTGAACATTGCACAAACCTGCCTCGGGTTTTGAAAGGCGGTGTGTGAATGGCCCTGTTTACCCACAGACCTCACCACAGGGTGTCCTATCACAAGAAACAAATGTGCTCATGTACACCACTCCTTCCTCCTTTCTCTTCCCCGAGGAAAGTGGGCCCAGGCACAAAGACAGAAAATCTTACAAACACATTGCAGTTTTGCTTCCAGAGCCATTAGAAATAAATTTAGGGATTATTAGTTTTCCTACCTTTCAAGCTTATGCTAGCTCAGCGGGCACTTTGACAAATGCCCATTTTCTGGATGTCAAAGCAGACTCAAGATCATGAAGTTGTGCCCCCGAGGGGGAGAGCATGAGGTCCTGAACCTCCAGCCTCTCCTCCTCCCCACACAGGCCACTGAGACAGCACAAAGGACTGGATCCCATTAGACCTGTCTGACTGGTTTGCAGCTTACACCACAGACTATCTATCCATGCTTCATTCAGATGTTACCAGCACCATTTGAGGTTAAATCCCATTAAAAATTTGTAATTGTGAACTACTTCATCTTTGCCTTCTTTTTTATTTGTGTGTGTGTAAGAGTCTTTTCTTTATATCTCAAAGTAAACCTGGCTGTCAGCTGGCAAGTAGATGCTTGTAGGTTAAAAGGTTATCTGAACGCATCCCCACACTTCACCCTCACTACTGTAGTAAATCCACAGTGTCTTTCTGCGTAGCAGTGAAGAACCACAGGAAAGGGAGTAAAGCCACTACCAAACAGCACGCAGCAAGAGCAACATGTGAAGAGGAAGTGGTGAAGCTGTTGCCCACAGTGCCCTGAAAGCAGTACTTTCTTAAAGAGGTTACGGAAGGAAAGAGCCTGACACACTCACATGCATTTTTCACTGAAAAGCTTTCTGTACTTCTCCTAACAGAGCAAACTTTTGATTTCACTTCTCAGTGTATATGTTTAAATACAAAACTAGATGCCTGGCAAGTTTGCTATTACTCCAGAAGGAACCAGAGCAACAAAGCCTGACAGCGCGTGGATCAGCGCTGTTCAGCAAGCTTCTTTCTACAGGCGGTTGGCAATGCACACGCACCACAGCAGAGCAACCCCTGAAGGTCCACCAGAGACCTGCGTGCGCTGGGAGTGAAGCAGTGACAGGGAGTTTAAAATAGGTTCTTTAAATCTCAGATCTAAGACAGCCATTCAGGATACCCTAGAAGCAACAATCAGAGCAAAAAAACTGATCCAGAGGTCAGAAAATCCGAGTGCTAGGCCTTCTGATGGAACCTTCCTGCTGTCACTTACAGTTTGATCACCACATCTGGGTACATTAACCTGCAAGTCCCAAGGGGTCCCATCTAGGTGAACAGTTCCCCAGCTAAGGGACCTACACACCCACACCCTGGCCACTCCTGCTCGGAGCATCAGCACCACGAACGCTGTGCCGGGAGGCTGGCTTAACTGGAACTGCTGTGCAAATCCAACTGCAGCAAATCCTTTGGGGGAGACATGTCCGCTGATTAGAACCTCGTAAAGAGACTGCAACTTAATAGATTCAAGCAAGGCATACAAGTGGGAAGATCTGAAGTGACTCAAGCAAGGAAACTGGGAAAGCCACAGCTCCAGGGTCCTTTTCTCAGCCTTGTTGTTGAGATCTTGTATGATCTTCAGCGCGTCTGGAAACACTCCAGCCTTGGCCAGGACCTGGGAGCATCTCTGATCCATCGGCACGCAGAGACCAGCCAGGCAGTTTCTATTAAGGGACACAGAACTCTCCAAAGACTTCGGTTGCTTCTTTTGGAGACATCTTAGCTATTAAGGAATGCAAGAAAGAGGGAGATAATGTTTTCGTTTTACACATCAATCAATCAATGTCATCATAGTAATAAAGGCAGCTTTTGATTCAGCTACTAACTTCTTGTACAAGAAGCTACAAGTAAACTTAGCTTTCGATTTCCTTTCACAGTCTTCCTGTTCAGAAGAACAGACCTTATTTCGAAAAGAAGACCAGGAGAACTCAACTTGGTTCCAGCAGAACATGATTTGTGGGATTTTTGCTACTCTTCCCTCTTCTGTTTAGTAATGAAGATATTATCATCGTCCATTTCATCTTAGAAATCTGCCATTCTTTACTATCAATTGCTCAAGCTTCACTTAAGTTCTTTTCCAATGAATCACTCTCATTTACAAACACAGGGGAAGTTAAGTGACTAGCCAGTGAGTCACTCCCGTCACTCTCAAGACCCGAATTGCTTGATTCCCTCAGTATCACAGGCAGTGCAAGCCACACACATCTCCACGAAACCAGCATGGCAGTGCTCCATCGCCCCTCGGCATAGGACTACACGAAACATCAATCAACAGACAACATCAATCACTGGAAACGTTTGCTCATTGCCTTCTACCAGCTCCAGTAGTCCTCTGCTGCCAGTTTGTTACTTCTGCTCTCTCATGCCCTAATTAGTATTATTTCTATGTCAGACTTTCTCGCTGTCTGGCAGAATGTCCCCTTCCGTATTTTCCATTCCCCTCCATTCTCACAGTCTCACTGTTCCCGATGAGCAGCTACATGGAAATTTCTGATAGCGATGACTGAATACACAGCAAGGCTCTCCTCAGCCAAGGAAGGGGTGGAAGGCACTGACAGGTTACATGAAACGCAAGCAACCAGAGCCCAGGAACATCCAGAATGCCCTGCTCCAAAACTGGCCTAGCAGTGTTCCCAAGTACTAGAAACATTTCTGGATGTGAAGCGATAGCCGAGTTTTACCTCAGGTTTAAACTTGTAACCTGATCAGCTGCAGGAGCTGGAAGGAAGAAATCTCTGCCACGTGTCAGGGCCTGGCGATCCGTTCATACGGGGAATGAGAACAAACACTCTGCTGTATCAGGTGTTTCTCTGTGAAAAAGATCTGACTTGCTAGGGCCACTAGTCTGATCCAGCATCAGGAATTCTGCAGTCTTAATCCAGGGGGTGGCTTTTCTGGCTGGAACATTATCCTTTTTATACAAAATCACTCCTCAGGGAGAGAACTTGGACTCTAGCCAGCAAGATACAAGAAAGAACTCTGCTCCAGAGCTTTGGAAAGTAACATCAGGCACGCTCTGTATTTAACAGACCTATAAAATACTAGTTCCTTGTAAAATAGCAGGAACAGTAATTAATCATGGGAGCAGTTTAACATGCACATGAAGGATTCTCTGCCAGTTGACGGGTTTATGTAAAGGTCATTTTTTCAAAACTATGCTATAGGCAAACAGAAGATACAGGCTGGATGCAGAAATTATTGAGAGAAGCTTTGTGTAACAGACGTGACCAGAAGTCACAAAAATGGCTTTGCCCTTAAAACTGATGTTCAAGGAATTTTACATTGTTTTTAATGTAGTATGCCAAACCCACACAGTTGCAAAATATATCAACTTCTCATCTCGGCAGTGAAGGAACTGGATTTTTGTCTAAAAGGTCCCACACAGTTCTCAGTGTCACTAAGGATCCCAGTAAAAACAAATGGCTGCAGGGATCTATTCTGTCAGAATACAAACGGGAAGAACCTGTGCTCTTACACCCATGCCTTGAATTGTCCTTCCAGCACTAAGCTGACTAAGTGAAAGCCTACTTCCCAGCTAGCTAGCAAGACCCCAGTCAGGCAGTTTGATGAGGAGCATGCTGTCCCAGTTTCTGATGTCAGAACAGACCAGTGTAGGTGTTGCTTCGAAACAATGACAAGCCCATTTCATAGCTTCAAGCTGTTAAAACATAAATACATTTTAAAAGAGCACCCTCTGGAGCCAGGAGGCCGCCCTTTGAGGCATTACACATGGCTTCAAGAGCAGAAATTTGAAGCCACAGACAATCTACTCTGTATTTCTGAAAATAATCTCGCTAAGGCCAATGGTTACCAGTCCTCAGAGATGGATTTGGTAGCGCTGGAAATCAAACGCGCCTTCTCCAAGTCCTTCTAAATTGTTGGGTTTGTTGAGGACTGAGCCCATAAACCAACAGCCAGAGCAGCTCAGATCCTCCCTCAGGTCACAGGTTTGCGGCGAGAGAGCATGCGGGCTGCCTGCAGTAGGAAGAAAGGGAAAACTGCCAAGAAGCAGCACATAGGATTTGGCATTAACTTTTAGGAAAAGAAATCTACTAAATTACATCTGAAACCACCAATCAAAACCCATTTCATTTCTGAAATTTCTTCCCCAGCTGGTATTGTTTTGCTTTCCATTCCCAACAAAACAAGCCTGATCCACTTAAATCCAGTGCCACCGCCAGCTGGTGTCCCCTAAGGGAAGCAGGAAGCATCCCTCCTCCTGCCAAAGCGGAGTTCATCTCAGAGGGCTCTTCACCTCGTCATCATCAGGTCTTGAGAGTAAGTGGAGCAATTATCAGCCGGTGGCTGTCACACCAGCCTGATTGCTGAGTGGCAGCGGAGGTGTGGACCAACGGCTCCCTGAGCAGAGGACGGTGCCACCGCCACTGCTCGGTGCAGGTCCCAGGGACGGTGTCCACGCAGGCTCCGTCCTGCCGAGACATCGGACGCTGCAGGGCACAGGGACCACCCTGCAGTGCCTTCGCGCAGGGCTCAGCTCTCCTGGGGAGGACTTCGGACCACACCAGGGTGTAAAGCAAGGCTCTGCAGAGAGCCAGCTCACTTGAACGCTCCGAGTGTCTCCAGCTGAGGTGCCGGTGATTCGCTTTCAGCTTCAGACTGCAGAGAAAGGTGGGGCATGTGGAAATCACAGATGTGTGTGGGAGACACCAACAGCTGCTTCGCCCTAAATGCCAGCCGTGGGTGGCCACCGGCTTGTTTGCTGAGTTTTGTCAGCGTGTCTGGCATCTCTGGGCTACCCAGGGCTCAAACACATCAAAGTCACTAGTGTAATTCAAACACCTTTTTGCTCTCTTTCGCATTGTGTATTTATTTATTTACCACAGCATTTGCATGCCTCAAAATGTCACTGAATTTCTCAAAACTCCTGAGGCAGAGGAGTGTTATTTGTGACATTTTAGAGGTGGAGCACTGCGACAGAGAGGATAATATCTTCAAATATGTCCAAATGGCGTAAGAGACTAGATTCCATTTACAGTGTGCAATCACACCGGAGCTCAACACTCTGAAAATCACTGGAATTTGGGCTTTAAGTAGCTTGCTTTATTACGGGCAGTGGTGTAAGTGTGCGGTGCTTTGCTGCTGGGGGTCCACAGCTCAGAGAGGGGTGTGCAGACAGGTTCCTTCTCGGTGCCACAATGGAGGGGAATGGTTAAATACTCAAGAAGGGATCTAGAAAGCCATCTAAACCTAAGGTAGCCAGCAAGAAACGCAGACAGGGGAGGAACGGTTCGAGTCCTAAAGCAGTAAACACTTCTGAGTTTTCACTGAAATCCCCCACCTGGTCTGTAAGACAAATTCTCTTTTCCCCCAGAAAAATGGCTTTCCCCATGCCCCACTGGCTGGATTCCACCACCTTGCCCTGCCAGGTTTGGAGGTGGGGCTGGAATCCAGGTCAGCTTTGTCCCAGGGAAGCACCTCAGCTCCCAGATCAGAGAGCTAAGGCCACCCCGAGAGGTGACTGCAACAGCAGAGGCTTAACCTCCCCACGCAGGCTGAAACAAACAGCTTGGACACCTGAAGAGTAGACTTCTCCTCCAGGTCGTGTGGAAGAGGACTTCAGAGTGACCTCCACTCTATTGACAAGGCGAAAAAGAGACCATCAAGCTAATCACAAAAGGTCTCAATGTCTTTCTTTTGGGAGGGGTTGGGGTGGAGGGGAGATACGCTTTGATTTAAGCAAGAGATTGGTATCTCTGGATCAGCTTTCCACGGGCAAGACATCAAGCCCAGGAGATCTTTGGATGAGAGACAGCAGAGAAGCACCGGTTGCACATCACCAATGTAGACAAGCTTTCACTTGACTGAACGACCAACACATCTGGAGTGACACATGGCAGCTTACATGGGACTTGGCTATGAAGGCTGATGCCAAGCATTTGGATTAATTGTGACGTTTAATTTGGATTAATTGTGATGGTTTTCAGTCAAAAGTAGGAGTTGAGATGGTCTGAAGCAAAATCCAGACACTGAAAAAGATCCGTTGTCTCACTTTAAAGGTTTTCTTTGATGTGGATTTCCTAGGATGATATATTATGGATATTAGACCTTCCTACCCTCCAGATTTTCCATGATGGCCTTGAATATTTAGGGATCCCAGCATGCCCTAATGCTTTCTTACAGACCTGGGCTGTTCCGAGGAGCCCCACTTGTGGTTTTCTCCTCATGAAGACCAGGCTCCTCCTTAGGTATCTCTTAGGAGGCACCGGCTTTGCAGCTGTATGTTGAGGGGCTGATTTGGAAGAAAACAGATTTCCTTGCTCAAAGAACTTTAACCCTTGCAAAACCAAGTGCTGGATGGGATTTATACAACACAGCCCTCTTACTGCAAGATAAACCACACCAATTCACACCAAATTAATTCTACAGCTCTGAAATTAACTCCATATAAGCAGTTTCTCCAGGCAAGGCAGGTGCAGACATAACTTTGCGCTTCATTATTGGAAATTCAAAGCCATCTCTAAATTTGTTTACGCCCTACCACATTAACTAAACCAATCCCAGAAGTTAATTTCAGTTACTCTGGTCCAAATTATGCAAGATCTTTGAACACCTTTCACTGCTGTCATGAAACCGTTAGTGGTGTAAAGTTCTGTGTGTGCATTAAGTTTCTTGCTAGATGAGGCTCCATCAGCAGAGCTGTCATTAACAAACCTCACAGAGGACAAACCTCGGCTTCTCTGGGCAGAGGTGTACGCAGCCCAGTACGGAATGGCTTGATCGGTCTGACAGTTTAAGCACATCTTTTACGTTTTGTCATATGAGCTTCTCATGCTTCTATCACCTTATCACTCATCTGACAGCACACAGCTCTGCAACCACCCATGCTGCCCATACAGAAATCGCTAATGGTGGCTTATTTGTTCACGTGCAAAATCTGCTGGGGACAGGAAAGGCGGCAACGGGTAAAGGCCTGTCTCCTGGGGACAGGAAAGGCGTTTTGTTAACAAAATACCTCCAGTAACGAGGGTTTGCAGTTTCTCACTTTGTTAGCTACGGCTTATCACCTGCTAGCCTCAGTTCACACCTCTTCTGAGGAAGGCACAGGGCTCACCAGTGCTACGACAAACACTGACTAATTCTCCCCCATCCGGTAACCATTCAGCTGCCAATTCACCCCTGCTCTGATCTCCGGGTTTCAAAATCACATTATACTTCAACTGGAGATTCACAAAGGCTACACTGCATTATCTATCTATCCTACCCGATGAAAACAGTAAAACTCCGGAAAAATTAAAGAACTCCATGCAGAGCGCTGCTGCTGAGCGGCTGAGCAGCTCTGCCTCCCAGCCCACGGCTCTGCCAGCCTGGTGCGGACAGCGAGAAACGCCCGGAGGCCTCCGTGCCCCGAGGCCTCCGTGCCCCGAGCACCGCGCTGCCCGCCGCGCTGCACTGCCCGTGCTCCTGCTCCGGCACGCTGCAAGGCTGGCACCGCGGCTTCCACCGCTCCGAGGGCAAACCGAACCGTGCCAGCCCCTCCGCACCGGCACGGGGGGAAGCTGCTCTGCCCGACAGCGGTTTGCAAACACACGGCCATTCCACCCCGGCCCACTCTGTGCCAAAGGCTCCTCCAGCTCCACGTTTCTTGCTGAAATTCGACTTGCTACAGTGCATCTTGTGCCAACACCGCGCATCTTTCTCACACTGTCCTACAGCCAGCCACGGAGTCATTTGCTTGATTTTCACTTCTGCAACTCAGGACTGTTCACCAAAGGACTGCAGAGATTCTGGAGAAAGCTGTGATCCCTGCAAAACAGGGGAAGGTGGTACAAACCCAGTAAAAAGTGGCAAAAACTTCTGAGAAAGGAAAGTAGTTGGTCGAGTTGTTTGATGTTCTCTGGGTTTTTTGCTTGCTTGCTTGTTTTGCTACCTGTAATCAAACAACATTTTTGAAAAATCCTAGATTTCTGAAAGACTGGTCACCCGAGTTGCCTTATTTAGGTCTGAACTGAAAGAATCCATCCATCTGCCTAACAGGTCACCTTCAAAAAAACCCAAACGCCCAAAAAGTCAGAAACCCAGAATTTTCTCATGTGGAAGGCCAGTAACAAAAATTAAAAGAAATCCCTAATTCATCATATAGAGATGAAAGCCATGTTTTTTTTAAAAATCAATTTGCAAATTATGCAGAAGTGACTCTTGCAAGGTCACACAGCAAGCCAGTGGCAAACAAACCATACAGCTGCTGTGCACAGTCATGTGCCTATTCACGATGATGCAAAATCCAGATTATTCTTTTTTTATATTCATCCTATAGTCCTAATTACAGGACAAGTTACTGCTTCAGTTATGTTCCAATATTATGAGACAAATCATTTACCCCAGGATAATACGAGGACACTCTCTTCAGTTGGATGACTGCTATTTCCATCATTCTGCTGATTAACCCCGAAAAGCAAGAATGAAGAAATCCACAGCCTCCTCGGGGGCACAGCCTGCTCTTTGAAGTGTGCCTTCCAAATGGACGGACCCAGTTCTCCCAGCGTACAAAACCTTCCAGATAAATGGACAGCAATGTTCTTCTTCAGGTATGCACTAAACCAGCCATGAAATCGATGCTGCCAGCTCATCGGGAACTGCTATTGTCTGTAAATGAGTCTAACGCATCTACCCGACGGGGATCTTCTTGCTTTAACTGAGTGTTTCTTCCTCAGGAGCCAGTACGATTTGCTGGCTCTGGGAAAGGAGGTTCGTGACAGATATGAAAATACAACTCTGGTTTTGGCCTGAAGACAGTTTGTCATTTTTCTCTCCTACCAAAACACAGGTCCAATATTGTCTGTGTGGAAAAAATACATTTGCTGTTTGGATAAACGAGAATACGTATGCTACTACCAGTCTGACAACCTGCGCTGACCCCCGCAGAATAGGGTTCCTTTTTCCACCCACATTTGCAACGTTATGTCCAGCTTACGTATTTACACAGCACCAACTACCAACATATCTATGGTCTGCTGCTACAGGAAGAGGCAGGAATGAGATAATACACAGCTGAAAACCAGGGGGTTTTATCTCATAGTCAATCATGAAGGCTTTGAAATACACAGGTTGATCAAAGAATGAGAATTAAAATGCTTAGATTCTGTGGAAACTGCACTGGGTTTTGCCAGGGTCAGCTCTCTTCTGTCCCATAAAGTGCTGAGCAGATGCCGTCACCGCACTGTGTCACCATGTTCCCACTAAAAGCAACTGCAAAACTCTCATCAGGGTTCAGCAAACACAGAGACTTCAGCAGCAGCCAAGGACACTCAGACGCTCGTGTGGCTGAGTCTGCACCTCAGACCACACGGGAGGACTATCCTCTGATTCACTGTGTGGGACCCTCTCCAAACAGGATCTTAACAAAGACAGTAGTGCAGTTACGTGCCTCCCACTGCCAGGGTGCCTCTCACACCGGAGGGTTTGTCCTGGATCCCCAGGTGAAACGTCTCCTCACACCCACCGTCACACACGGTGCCACGCGGTGCTGGTCCAAATGGTTTTGTGCCTGTCATTTGTAAAGGTGAGGTGCCGTGCCACGGGCTGCTCTGCAGCCGCCCGAGACGCAGCACGTGGGGACGTGCAGCCTGTGCGGCCGCCATCAAACCCCACACCGCGGCACCGTCACCCCGATGCAGACTCCTTCCCGGGGGCCAGCAGACGTGCCCAAGTCGTTCTCTCCACTTAAGTTCTTCTCAAGGAAGCTACTTCACAGCAACTGCCTGTACAGGCTGCAGCTGCGGAAGGAGAAGGCGTGTTAAATGCTTACAAATATCTGCAGGGTGGGGGTCAGGAGAATGGGGCCAGACTCTTTCAGTGGTGCCCAGCGACAGGACAAGGGGCAACGGGCACAAACTGAAGCAGAGGAAGTTCCAGCTGAACATGAGGAAGAACTTCTTCCCTCTGAGGGTGACGGAGCC
>Ga0065711_1038783_pt1 | contig 18422 bp, 7 predicted proteins | sample Hoacrofraction12_FD_59098 | JGI IMG/M metagenome (GOLD analysis project Ga0065711, IMG submission 59098) | Hoatzin crop microbial communities from Cojedes, Venezuela - Epithelial fraction 12 v2 (version 2) | ecosystem: Host-associated > Birds > Digestive system > Esophagus > Crop | place...
CTGTGATAACTGTCGCTTGAATAAATTACCTATTGTTTCAACTTTGCAAAACTGTTTCAGTGAAAGTCCTTGGAAGGGCTCTGGCAGGCTAGTTGAATATCAGACTCCCCTTACCCCCCCTTTATCACGACATCTTCACATAGTGTAAGTCACAAAATTACATTATTTCCTACAACTATGGCATGGCTGATTCATATGTTAAAGATACACTGTACGCATTTCCCCACGTATGTTCAAGACTCTCAGTTCAAGATACTCAGACTTCGTCTATATCAGGAGAGTGAAAAGCATCAAGAAATATTCTCCTGCAATGAACTTTCATCACAGACACTGTGACAGTGTTAGAAGTGTCCATAGGATTCATTGGTGGGACCATAGCCTTCTCCAAGACAATTCTTGTCACATTGTGGGTGTTAGTAGGAGCGACTAGGGACCATTTCCAAAAGACAGTTTAGAAGTACTCTGTTTCTTGGCCGATAAGATTTTGGAAGTATGATTGTGGACTTTTCAATACGATTTGTTGTCAGTGCTAAGGAATGTCCAATTTAATAACATAGACACAGAAGCCCTTTTGGAACTGACAAGATAATGAATCAAGGAAGCAGAGAGAAGGTGATTAAGAGAACTTACCCATTCTCCTTTTTCCCTCAAGGAAAGAAAGCATTTGCTTTTGTAGGTTAGGAAAGAATTGGTGTTCTTCTCCTTTTTAAGTGATCTAATACAGCAGCAAGGCAGTTGGTCTTTAAATGCTGACATAGCAATGGAAAAAGAGGACCTTACCGCCATTCTCAGACAGCTTCAAAAGCACAACAGAAGGGACAGAAATACACATAGCAAGTCTACCAGAGCTTTTAGCTGGTCTTATGCTATTATGGACAACTCATTGCAGATAGGGTCAGGAGACCACTTCTGAAGACATATATGTGGAGGGGGTGTTCCAAGAGACAAAATGTGGGGTTTTTTGTGCTGAAGCTTTCAATGTGTATCACTCCTGAGTACACTTGAACTCCCATAAGGTTTACTGTTTGGCAATAGTCATTAATGGTCTAATGGGAAATTTGAACAATGGACAAATATTCACTAACTTGGCCATTCTTGTCAGAAATAGTGGAGGTTGTCTTCACAGTTTTAGGTGACCACTCAAGTGTTGATTTTATTTGTTTCTCCAGACTTGCTTTCAGACTTGCAAGAAAGATTCACCTACATAAAGCAAGGTTGAAGGCAGATCTTTATCCAAGATTCACCACAGCCACAAAGATGAACACAGATCTATCTATTCCAATAGGAAATCTTTAAGAACTGTTGGATAAAAGGAGTTATAACGAGTTCTGCTATTTTTAAGACATGAAATTTATTATTCCAAGCTATTTATTCACTTTAAGAGAGAAACGATCAAAAATTAATGGCAGAAGGCTCAATTAAACCTATTATGTGTCTGCCATGATAACACTATAGTAACAAATCCGTACAGAGAGTTTCAACTCTTGCTTTAGAAATTCTCATGTTTAACAACAGTTTAAGCATGTGCTTAATTTTCAGCACATACATCATCTCATCAACTTCAAAAAGATTATGCAAATATTTTAAGATTAAATAATTTTTTAGACTAAGGCCAAAGTTCTTCGCATCTTGCACTATTGAACTTAATTGTATAATCTGAATGTTTCTACAAACCACAAAGTATCACTACAGCTAAAATTCAAATAATTTGGTTTTCCAAAGCTGAAATTAAACAAAAAGTTCTAATTTGACACAGAATTATCTTTTTCACCATTTTTATATTAAAAAATACACATCTTTCAGTTAAAAATTTTCTCTGATTCTCTCAACAAAAGAAAGGGCTGTCTTTGCAGAATTGTAAAGTAGATATGTTCAAATGGTTTGAACATTATGTGGGAAACTTGCCCAGTGGTTTTATCACTCACTGAAGACCATAGCCTTGAAATCTTATTTTATAAGAAAGATCTCACAATCTTTCCTTGTGAAATTTTCCCATCTTGCATGCATAAATAATGCAAGAGATAGGAAGCAGAGTCTCCACATCAGAACTAGAAGTCAGATCCCTTCCTTCAGTAAGATAACACAATTGCCTCAGTGTCCATTTAGCAGTAACTCTTTGTAGAGCACAACAGAAATTCATATTAATCTCTAGTTCACTGAATTATATTCTTCACTTAGTAAATTATTTATGAAAAAATGCAGGCAGTCCTACATGTAGTTAACTTTTTTCTGTCATGTACGCCTGGTTTGCAGGTGTATCTTAAGCATGTATTTCATAAAAACAGCAACTTGAAATTATGCAGATAAATATCCAAAAGTTTTACAGTGCAAGTCACTATTTTGGTTGTAGTTATTCTTAACTGACATAGTAAAATTCTTCATATTGCTGTGATGCTTTCAGAGCAAAGCAGTGCCAAACTTAGGCTGTATTACAGGATGATCAAGGACATTTTAAAAAATGAAAGTATGACTAGTTGCATTTTGATTTCTTTTCCCACTTCAGATTGTTCTGGTCTTTCTTTGGTAGTATTTAATACTGTTTAGCTTCGTACAGTTTAGAAGAAAATGTTTATATTGTGATGTGATCAAACGCTTTGTTATGTTGCATATTCTGGAATTAACATAAGAAATCAAGAATTTTCTCATGTATAGAGGGTTGTAATTAAAACAACTCTTTACAAATTCATATTAGGAAATTACAGAGTAAACCCAACAAGATGTCCATGTCCAGGGAGTATGAAGGCAAGAAAGAAAACATGGATCATTGAAGTAATTTCTTTGGAGAAGAACTCACTAACAGACTGTCAGAAGTATGCTGTGATGGAATGGGCAGAAAACTAGAGATTTATATATCTGCATCATGGCCGTACATCACTGAATAATCATGGTAAGTCATCGATTGGAAAAGGGCTTTTAAATTGTATCTAATCAATAGTCTTCTCTGCAGATTAGATGAGAAAATATTTTAAATTAAAAAAGTGAAAATGATAGAAAGAAACTGGTAACAATCAGATTAATAAAATTGCAGTGAAGAGTCCCATAAATAACAGGTCAGAGGTTATTTCCCCCTACCACATCTATATTTGTTTTAGCCCAGGCTTTAAATATCACAGAGGTGGTAGGCTTGTGAAAGGTTAAATAACCCGCAGACAAGGGTTTTTATTTGTTTTGTGACCTAATGGAATACAGAGATTGTACATGTGGCAAAGGTAAGTACAATATACCTCCACTGTTGCAGCTGAAGTTGTAGCACACTCTTCCAAAGAAAGACTGTGGAACCCAGCACAACAATATGCAGCTGTTGTGCAGTAAGGCAGGTAGATTTAGTCGGTTTGGAATCTCTGAATTTTTTTTGATTTCTTATCTGATTCAGGTCAATTACTTTTTTTTTAGCTCGTGTACAGATGCTGAAGGTGGCCAGCATTGAGAAATGAATATGAAGTTTAATTTTCAAATCCTCCCTTTAGGTTACATAAATTTCTCACAGAAATGAGAGGAGATAAGAGGTCAATCTAAAACTGCCTAACAGTGAATGTGTGCTTAGTGTGTAAGTTACTTCATAAAACTTTTACACTTTAAGTTTCATCAAAATATTTTTGATGTTATGCACTTCATTAAAATTACCAGATTTTCAACAAAGTCGGGTTTCCGCTGGCAGCAATGATAAGTTTACTATGGGTGCTTTCTTCGCCTATGCTCTTGCCTTCATATATACACATTTTTTCTTAATGCAGTAAAAACTTAAGCTAGAATAACTGTGTTTTCCTTTTCTATTTCCATTGGCTGTAGAATCTTTAAAGATATGTATGGGATTTTAATAACACTTCCATAGAGCTAGCTACACCCAGAACTACAAAATTCATTAACATTAAGACGGGCTAAATTAATTCAGTAATTTTCCTCTAATGCTCTTACATTGTAATAAGCTGATTAGAATATTGTTAACAAAACAGTATGCTTCTTATATGAACTATTCCTTGTTATTGTGACGTATAAATGACATTTAAAGCTGTAGCAAATTGATAAATTTTTACCTTTTTAACAACCTACTGTGAGCAAACATCTGGAGCATGACTTTAAACATTAAATTTTTGTGATCAAGAATTCTGATTTGTTTGACATTTTGTCAATGGTATCTTTGGGCTTTGTTTTCCCAATTTTTTCTGCATAAAATTCTATTTGAGAAAAAAGAAAATCCTAGAAAATATTTGCTTTTATTGAAAAATGTATTTTTCCTTAATTCCTGTTACAGCATGGGGGTTTTTTGCTTTTTTTTTTTTGCTTACTTTCTTAAAATAGCATAACCCAGCATGATTTCTAAACATACATACAAAAATGTTAATTTTCTATCTCTGTCAAACCCAAAGACATTGTATAAGTATTTCAAATTTCTATTTTAATTATGTGCACATATGCAAATAATGTAATACATAAACATTTATATTTGTAATACATCACCAATGCTGAACTACATGATAATAACCATAGCAACTGGGCTTTTGGCCATGCAAATGTGAGGAAACTAAGAGCCAATGCAATAAACATGCTCTTCTTTTTCAGGGTTTGTGATGTTTTGCATAGGCACATTACAGCACATTCTTTTTCCTGTAAGACAGTGTCAAAGGCCTTGTTTAATGGCCCCTGCTGTTTCCTTGTGAACTACATGCCATTTCTCTCTTTAATTAGAGGAAAAACTCTTCAAGTAACTATTTTCCACAGCAGTAAAAACCATTCATTCAAGCAAGTCCATAAACTTGTTTGTAATTTTTTTTTTTCTGTGAAAAAGGGAACTTTCTAAGCTTCTGGAATCCATGACTTTCAGTAAAAAAAGGGAAACTGAATGCCATTATGTGTACCTCTGTATCTTGTAATCAGAAATGCCTTGGTTTAGCCTTGGGATTATAAATTACCCTACAAACCATTAGAGCCCAGGAAAATTGAAGGGCACCAATTATTTTAATTACTTTAAGGTTAGGACCTTTCCTTACAGAAATCTTTTCCAATGCTTTACTTTCTTTCTTACTGAAAATAACTGGAGACACGTAAGCCTGCTGTTAACAAGCAATACTATAAAAAGTACTACTTCAACTATACTGAAATTTTATTTTGCAATATTTGATCACAAATGTGACATTTTTTAAATTCTTACATTTATTTCAGGGTGATGCAAGCTAATCTTTTGGTAGTCCATCTCTGCTTATCTATATATTGCTTTAGAGCTCAGTGCTAATTACTGAATTAACAACTTCTAATCCAAAGACCATTTAATTGTATACTACCTCAGCCAAGGTTGTTTTCATGTAATTAACAAATTCAAATGCAAGAAAAAAGGGTTATTAATAAATAAGATATTATATATTACTTGGTTAAAATCTCTTAATATGGAAAATTTCCTAATTTATTTCAGAAAGATTGTGACTGCACAATAGAATTTTTTTCTAGATATGAAGTGAGGTCTCAAAAATATCATATATTGAGTCATAAAAACATCTTTCATGCTTCAATGTGAAGATCTTCCCTTTAAGCATCTGAAAAGCACTTTTCAGTTTCCTCAACAAAATAAAGACTATTAGCAGTTTGGGAACTAGTGTAAATTTATCACCCAAGACAATCAGGATAAAAGTATTCCATTCTTTGTTTTATGAAAATTTATCTGAACTTTCTGGTCGAATTCAAGACAGTATTTACATACTAAATCTGAAATCACAATGAAAATCTTTAAATTTACTTTGGGTCTGACTTGTAAAAACATTTCTATGATTTCACCTTCTGATAGCTTGCTGTAACTTTGCAGTATGGTGGCACCAGTTTATACGGACAGTAGCTGCATGATATAAAGATTGTTTCAACAGGAACAAATCAGCAATTTAAGATCAGGAATTTGAAGAAACATTAAATCAAGAGCAGAAGAGAGAGCGTTCTGCTACAAAGAAGTTGAACTACAAATACACAATAACCTTGAGGTTGCTCCTGTGAAAGAGTTGCTCATGAAATTCTAAAAGAACTTAAACCAGTCACAACTCCTTTTCCTATCTTAAAGATTTCTACATGTTTATAACAGCCTCTTCTCTCTTGCAAGTTCTGCAGCATTGTTTGCTACACCTCAGCTCTTCCAGCAAGCATTCTTCCATTAACATTGCCTGAGAAACTGTCATAATTCCCAAGTAAATACTTCAATGAACAGAAATGACATTCAAGACATTGTAGTATAACAGCTTTGATACTTGCAAAAGCAGATGTGCAAAATAGTAATAATTTCAAAAATCCAATAAAAATAAACTGACCAAACCCAACCTCTACTTTCTTACATTTTTTTAACATCTTTCTCTAAATTTGCTTTATTGGAGGAGATAATATTGTAACTAGAAGTACATGGGCTCCTGAAGAAACTGCGGATGTAGCTACTGAAACCTGTAGGTCTTCTGTTGTTTGGGCTCCAGCTCCTACTTTCTCTGTAACTTTTTTCAGCTGGAGGTCAAATGGTCCCCTATTAGCCATGCTCCTGAAATGGGAAGAGAAGTCTGAGGTTCAGAGCCCTGGAACTATCTATATTTACAGGTTGTCAGGTTCTCTAACCACGTGATTTGCTTCATGATACTTTTCTTGTTTAAAACTTGTCCTTAACCTCAGTGTTTTCCAGTTGTGGTTATATGAAGATCTGCCTCATATTTCACAGTAATGTCCTATTTTCATCAGTATCTGAGAAATTAGGATGGGGTTCTTTTTGCATCCCTGACACTTAAAAACCCCTCATGGTAGGATTTACCTAGATAAAGTACTGAAAAAGTGTTGGTTTCCTTCTTGTAAAGTGCTGAAGGGAAGTCAGGGTTGGAGGCAGCATATCTGAAACTCTGGACCTGTTTTTCCTGATACTATTTGAAAAAGAACCTGCTATAGATAGACCATAACATTTACTCAAGATTAAGAATTGTTGATAGCTTCTGGAAAGTATATTGAAGTGGATGATTTTAAAAGCAATGACATTTTCAGTTTCCATTAACAACTACAAAAAGTATATCTCAATCTCATTGTATATGAATATATGAATGACATGCATACATAAACATGGACATAAACCATATATATTTATATGCATATACATATGTATATAAAACTATGCTCACACACAAATAGTGATGGGTGCAGACTATCCTGCAGATATATAGGCAGTTTATCCAACTCTGTTCATAAGTTTACAGCTCTTTATTTCCTGCTCAGGTAGTGTGTCAAAACGATATACATTTCAGGAAACTAGCAATGAGCGAGATATATTGTTGCGGAGTATTCAAGTACATCATTAAAGGATAGTGTTTGAGATCATGTACTAGAGTTATTTTCCCTGATAGTTGGTTCTATTTTAGCAGTAGAAAGTCCACAAAAAACCACTCCTTACCAATAAACATTTTCTTTCTCATTTTGAGATCCTAGCCCAACAAAGTCAGTGGGCAGTGTAACTTTTATATAATATGTTCATGTTACAATTTAGAGCCTTATCAAGCAATCTACTGATCTCATTTATCCATGTTAATAAAGTTGTTACTCACATGCAAATTGAAGAACAGCCTCTCTGCTTAATACACTGCCAAACATGTTGGTGGTTAAACACTGATACTGTCCAGAATCCTTCATTTCACTGGGGTTGTTGATGATCAAACTTCCTTCTATTAAACTGAAGCGATAATCACTTTCAATGTCAATTTCAGTTCCATTTCGAAGCCATCTAAGGAAAAAAGAAAGAAACTATGTGTGCGTTTTGTGGTCAAACGAAGGCCTATTATACAAAACCTGATAGCCCCATCTGTTACAAGGATGACAGCTACTCAAAGACAGCCTGTGCAGTAACCTATTATTTTGGCAAAGCTTTGGATGTAGACATTCTACAGCGTGCCTGAAAAAAGCTAAGTTTTTCCTGAAAAAAATACAAGTAGAAACAGATCTTCACCACCTGAAGAGAAAACATATTCTTTGTTTCGCCTATGCTGAATAAAATTAGTAACCTCTATTTTTTTTTCCACCAAAAATCTGTCACCCACAAAGGCTTCATGCTTGAAACTTGTCTAGTAGGTGCATTTTTTGTCAACAATATGACTTTTACTGTGCTTTTGATAATCGAAATTTCAATTCATGTTCTGTCATTAAAGCCCAGATCAGCTTAGCAGAGCTGAGTCTGCGCTGCGTGAGATCATGGAACATTTCTTTTCCATTCTTTCAGTACTTGACCTTCTGGGCCCAAGAAATAGAGAAACCTGATTTAAATACAGGAATTAGAAGAGTGAGGCCAGTGAAAAGCAGTGAGGTAGAGTTATGTATGTAGACTGTTGTGAAACCAAGCATGTTGGCAATGGGCAAAGGCAAAACAATATCAGCTGGACAAGGATACACAAAATTTAGAGAAGACTGGCCCAGGGGAGACTGGAATTAGCTGATGGCTGCTCAAGGGTAAGGCCTGGCAGCTACCGGGTACATGGAAACTAAGATCAAATGAGGAGCTGGCAGAGGAAATGCTGAGTTTGGGAGGCATTTGGGAGTGAAAGACTAACCAGTAAAGACAGGGTGGGAGTGAAGATAAGGTGGAAAGAGTCAGGCTATAGGAAACATATTAGAAAGTATCACACCTGAGCCAAAGCACTGAATAACTCCATGAATTAACCTTTCTTTTTCTGAGGTTTCGAAAGTAACCTAAGAGTCTCACAATTTTTTCTGCTATAGGAGGGGGCTTTTCGGCTTGGGTTTTTCTTTTCCCCTGGATATTCTCTTCCAAAGATCCTCACCCCTCTCATTCATCTCCAAAGACAGAAACAAGAAACCCTGCATTAATTCATTGGCTGCAAAAGAAAAGATTTTGTGTCGTAGATTAATAAACTCCAGCACTCTGGAATAACCTCTGGGGAGTGTGTGCAATATCTCAGTTAAATAATAATAATCCCCACAAGAAAACTTTTTAGACTTTCTTTTGTATCAAACCATATAGAACATGAAATTGTTAAAAGAATGCTTGTTATTGCAAAGAAGAGATAAGCAGTGTGAACAGGTATGGCACAGCTATCATGATGCACAGATCTTAACTTCATTGTGAGTTTGCAGTCATTCAGCGAAGACTGGAAGAACTTGGCAACATCTAGACTCCAGGGGCAACTTTAATGAAGCAAAATGATTATCAGTCCACCCCATCTTGTTAACATTCATGGTGAATAAGGTACAGACAGCAGAATTCAGTTTAAGTAGCTACAGATTTTTCTTAATCCAAAGGTTAGAATTGCCAGAATTAAGATCAGCTGTGATTCTCTTATTTGCTCCTTTTTTTCGTGATTGGACCTTTGGTTGCAGAGGACCCCTTCTTCATTTAATGTAGGAAAAGAAACACTGTTGACAGTAGCTATATATTGCTAAGGATATTAGGGAAATGTCTGTAGAATTCAGTACATATTTAAAGAGATTTGTACACAGCAGAGCTAAAAAGAAGATGAACTTTTAGTCTTGAACAGCTATTAATGATTTAAGATTTTGAATGAAATCATAAAGAAAGTTAACTTTTACATATATATTCATGTCTGTATATATGAAATAAAAATACAAAATTAATTGATCCAGAAATTATGAGAGGGTTAGATGAGGAAAAAGTCAAAATTATATGTTTTGGCATTTTTAAATGGGAACTGACACACAATTCCATTTGTTTGAAATAGCTTTCTTCACTTAGTTTCATCTTCAGTTAAATTCAGTGAAAAAATACGTTTTTCTAATGCTCCCCCAAAACTTTGGATTTTGAAGGTTGCCTGCCTGTATATAGTGGGGTCCATCTTGAATGATTGTATTCCTGACATATAATCCAAGCACATTAGAGTAAAAGCAACACTGAATTGTGCGACGTTTTCTTTTAGGTACCCTGACTGATTTGGGAGGACAGAAACCCTAATATAATACTTAAAAGGTAATGAGCTGATAGGGAAAATCAGGTACATTTTTTCTTGAAGACAGGTGATAGATAACATTTTAAAATATTGTAATTTGGCTTAAGCAGACAGAAAGTAACTTTAAATTTTTTTAATTGCATTTTCTATCACAAAATTATACTGACAAAAAATTTCTGACCAGCTTGTATGTGTCCTAAGTAAAACAGAAAATGCAGTGTTTCACAAGCAGGAAAAGCAGTGTAGTGCAGTGGCATCTCAGGGAATTCTGCACCTGCCTTAAACTCAGTAACATTAGTGACCTGTGAAATCCCACAGGAAGCTTGTGAATGTCTGTATTCCTCATTGAAGGTGTCTCCGTTATGTTCTTCATTGTATGAGACTTGAGATTCTGAAGGGTCACTTGCAGAAATGCTGAGCAAATGGAATCAGTTGGTATCAGAGAGTTATTCCGTAAATCAATGCTTCTAGATACCTTAATGACTGGAACTGAAGAAATTAAAAATTCTTACTTCAGGGTAGAGCTTGAACAAGGGGAAAAAAGCTTTTTGCAAGGAAGAAGAAAATCTGAAATGATGTGAGCATTCTCCATTCTGTTAAAATGAAGTAATGTCTTAGCAAAGAAAAGAATTTGTAAACAGGTTATGAACACTGGGTCATAAGTGATATAGATGAAGGCAGTTAATTAAACTGGGAGGGACAACTGAATTTCAGAATTTTTGAGTGCTTTAAATGTTCTTTTAATGAAGCTTTCAGGGGAAAAAAAAAAGAGTTGTACTGTGCATTGGGTTTGGCTGAAAATGATTCTTAGCAGCATGAGCCTCACAGCCCATGTAAATAAATGTCTCTATTGTCCAGTGCTTGTAGATAATAGGACAGGGTCTTTGGTGACATGGAGATATCTTTTCTCCTCGCTGCTTCATATGCCAAAGGTTGAGAAGTGAAATACAACAAACCTTAGCTTATCTGTAGTCTTTTTTGAGGCTAAATTCCCTCTGCACCTACCCTGGAGAACAGTACACCCTTCACAAAGTAATTTATATCTCTTTTTCCTTCCCCTGAGTGGTAGTGTGTATTGCATATACTGTACAGACAAGCGGCAGCAACAGACCAAGAAGTTAAACTGTGCTGTTAGAATTAGGCCTTTCAGATCAAGGCTTTCCTTACATGAACAGCAGTCAGGAAAGTTTGTTTATGAGGCTGCTGACACCAATTAATCTCTGAAAAACTGAGGGAATGGATACGAAAAAATGATAAAACAGCCCAGATTGGAAGGGACCTCGAAAGATTGTGTGGTCCAAACTTTCATGGGAAAGGGAGTCTAGATGAGATTGTCTAGCACCTTGTTCAATGGCATCTTGAAAACTTCCAGTGATGGGGACTCTGCATGTCCCTGAGGACGTTGATCCAGTGAATGTTCTCATAGTAAAAAACTTCTTTCTTATACTGAGATGAAACTTCTTTCCTATAAAATCTCTCCTGTATCTGCTGCCCTGTGTCTTCTCAATGTCACTCCCTGTGCACAGAGAGCCCCTGTCCTCTTTGTAGCTGCCCTTTAAGATATGCTGAAAGTCTGTGCTTGTTGACTGCATTCCACCAGGAAAATGCAAAAACCGGTTGGACCAAGAAAGAAAGGAAATTGCTGAGGTTCCCCAGAGATACAATCTCCACAAGAATAATGAGGTTGTCTGGGAGGGTTGAACATAGCGTTCCCCTCTTTTGATGGGAATTGTGCCTTTTCCGCATAGTCACATGCCATGTTTAATGTACTGACAGAAATTTAACAGTATGTGGAACTAATATACATTTTTTTAATCAAAAAAGCAATAAATATGTGATACAAATTACATGAGGAATGTCAATAAGAAAGAATGCAACATAGCTTTCATTCATTATGGTGAAGAGTTTATGCAATTCCAGTTTGAAGAATTTCTGGCCACTCATTCCTAATCCCATGTTACATGTTTTAGTCATGCCTGTGCTGTTTGGGGAGGTTGTGCTGTGCATCAGATCCAATTAGTACGTCTCACATCTGTTGCAAAGAGGCAGATTCAGTGCTGTTGTGATGGGGATATCTAAAGATGATATAGCCTCTGAATTTCTTCCAGCCATAGAAATACAAGTTTTGTGATTCAAATAAGTCTAAGGAGAATTCATCCAGAATACTAAAGAATCCACAGGCGTAATAAGCGTAATAAGTAAAAAATAAAATGCTGGATTGATAATTGTCACCTATGACAAAACACAATGATAAGAGTCCTTATGTCCCCTTTGTAAGGTAAAAGTGACTCTATGAGGGAAGATAAACGGTGTATGGAAAACATAATCAGCCACATCTTCCCCCAGCCCTCCTACATCTCTTCTAATTTGCATAATGTATGAGCAGAGTCAGATACAGCAAATGGATAAGAGGACTGCAACATACTGTTCCCAGCTGTAAGTGGGCACTGTTAATGAACTGAACTCAGACTTACAGGTGTGCCATAGCAGATCTGTACGGTAGATAACTGTGGCATAACAGCCTGTATGGGAAAACAGGCAACGATGATTGCAAAGGAATAAAATGGTGCACTTCTGAGTGAAAAGACACCAGATTTGGCTCAGCCATGGTATCCTGCATTGCATAGTCATGTTATTTAATGTTCCTGTTCTTTACTGCTTTAACTATAAAATTGGATAGTATTTCGTAGTTTTATAGATGTATTGGAAAACAATCGATTAAAGATTTTGATCTTGTCAGCTGTTACAGACACAAGCGAAGAAACTGGTCAAAAGGAGTCCCTGCACGTGGAGAAATACAATGCACAGAGAACATAATTTGAAACTTCACATGTTACTTTGCATTTATTCACTACCACTTCTCCTTGTTTATTCAGAACCAGAAAAAGCATTCAATCAAGAAAGCCATTTTTGTCACAAAACTGTTTCTGTTATGCTGTTCTGCAAAGTACACTGACTGTCAGAGTGGGTTTGTGGTGGTTAATATTCTGAAAATTAAAAAAAAAAAAAAAATTGAAACAGTTACCTGTATGTGGGAGTAGGATTTCCACGAGCTTGACAATTCAGAGATATTTTCTTCTCCTCAGAATCAGTTGGAAAAATCACATCATCTGGCTCTTGTACAAACACCGGCCCATAATCAATGCTTTCTGTGGAAACAGAAGTGCTATAGCTTAGGAAAAGTGAATAAATGTAAATGTATTCATGAACTGAAATTGAAGTATATAGAAAGCTTTTTATGAATTGAGATTAAAGTATAAAAAATTATGTTTGTTTTCCAGAGGTTCATATCACATTACTTCAGATGCTATATTAAAAAGTAACAGTTAAAGGAAAAAAAAAAAGATAAGGAAGAAATACTACTAAGTGAACAATAAAATACATAGTATGATTTAAATGTTCATCATGCCTTAAAATGGCTTTCTCGTCAGACATATTTTGGCCTGCTGTCTAATTAGCAGCTCGAGAGAATTAAGCCAGCAAGAGGTGTTAATTCTGCTTACGGAGAGCAAAGTAAACAAAAAATTGCCTGCTGCTTGCAAGCAGCTTATTTCACAAATAACTAAGACAGTTTTCCCCTTTATGTCTAGGAGTTGTTAAAAAAAATCAGTTGTAGAATTAATGGCAGCAACTGGTGGCTACTATTTAATAATATATAGCAAAATCTGACATTTCATTCTCCTCCACTGTCTTCTCTGATTTTGGCATGTATCTATATCTCAATATGAATTCACATTTCTGAACAAGAAAAGCTGGATAGATCCTTAGAATACATTTATGACTCTAATTCATTCATATTGTGAAGGGGCAAGGGCTGCCTTCAGAAAAGTGAAAGGTTGCAAGTATAGCATTCCTGACCACATAGGTCTGAAAAAATAAAATGCTCATTGTGCACTAGAAGACTGTGGAATTTTAGTCTACTTAGACTTGCTCCAAAATCTTGAATGATTTAGTCCCTTAATGCTCTTCAGATTCAGAGCACTAGCCTAATGATTTGGGTGAGGGGAGATAGTTACATTGTCTTACTACTTGCAATGAAACACCTGGGAGCAGGGTTTTTTCTGCCAGTTTTGTGGTTTCATATGTTCATATCATAAAAGTCATCCAACTGGTACTGAGGACAGCATGACACAATAAACAGTTAATAACTTTCTGATATATTTGTCCTATCAATACCAGCTTGAAGTAAGAAAGGTGCATCTGAAGACTTTGGGTTTTGGTCAATGAGTTATAAAAATTTTTTACGGCATTGTTCTACCAAGTCCACATAACTTCAACAGCATCTTATGGATTCACAGTCTTGGGAACTGTGACCTTCTTCATACTGCTAAGAGTTTCAGAAATTTGGAGTGGACAGGAAAAGGTGCATGGGACTACAACACTTGGTACAAAGAAGAAAGTCTTGGAGTCTGAAAAAGCATGAGAAACACATGAGATGTAGGTCATAGTATGCTAGTTCTAAGATGCAAATTTCCATGTTCTTTAATTCTGTGACATTTTGGGTTTCTCAATTCTGTTATTATCATAAGGTGAAAAGACCACATGAAAATCCATTATGATATTCAACTTGTCTTTTTAGTGGCTATACGCTTCTTATACACTCAGGTTTTTGTGTTTTTACAGTGCTATTCAAATGCAGATTTTGAAAATACCTTTATTTTCAGGTATATATTCTTCTACTGAAACAGATGCAAATAATTAGCCTGTCAGTATCTAGAGACAACAAATAAGAGCAGCAAATTAATGGTTTCTGTTTTGCATCGTTTTCAAGATTATTAGCCCTTTTTGTAGGACTTTGTAAAAGGATGTGGATTGCTGTTCTGCATATTTACTTCCGTGTTTAGGTACATTACTTCAGTTGGGTGTATTGGGAGAAATACATTTTCTGGGACAGATAACTGCATTATTAAAAACAAAAGAAAACACAAAAAAAACCCACAATAAGTGATTTTTGACCTGTGCTTATTTTACTGAAGTTAAAATAAATCCAGTAGTAAGTTTTGAGCACTACAGCTGAGGCTGCCACAGGGGCAATGGAATCAGCTGGCTAAATTTATTTTAAGAAAGGAAAATATGTGTAGAAAAAAATTGTATGTATTGTTTCTCATAATTTAGTTGCCTGTTTCTTACATTGCACAGGAGAAAATACTAATGAATGTAGGTGTAAACAATCAGAGCTCTCATCAGGCTAGAGTCTAGAAAAACCAAGAATTAATTAATGAATGCAAAACTAAACAGTGGGTTTAGATTTAAGTGCAATTCCATGCAGATTAGTAGGTGTATGGATAGGGAGCATATTCATGAAGAACAATTATTTTATCTTCTCCCTAGGAGTGACTCTGTAGATAAAATACAATGTCACAGTCTAGGAATGCTGGAAAGAGAAGAAAAAGATGCAATGCTAGGTAGGTGCTGATGTCACTATCAGTACAGGTGTTCTTGATACTTCTACTATTTGCAACAGTAATACTGAAATACTGTGTTGCACTTTCCTTTTGGAAAAATAGCCTGTACTTTTTAGGTCAAAGCTGGCATTCTTAATAGCCAAATGGAAACTTCTGCTAAGTTGAATAAAAAGAAAAAATTTTACTTCTGCCTGCTATGAAGTCAAAGGTTCACTGCATGCAAATCATGTTCGTAAAAGATGAAAAGATGTATTAGCTGTTTATCTTAATTTCATCTGGAGTGTGGAGTACTGGCAAAGATTATTTGAAGACCCTGAAGCAACTTAATAAATAAGAATGTTCATCAGTTTGTAGCTATATCGACTAAATGAATTCTTAGTTAGATCACCTGGACTGCAACAGAATAATTGAAGAAAAAGGTCTATTCTGAAGAGACCAAAGCATTTGCTGAAGAGACAAGACTGTATGTTTATAAATTATTAGGCTTAATAAAGTGGTGATTAAATAAAATGCAATGGGATGTGATACGTGATATGCTAGAAAGCACGACCAGTCACCTAATGATACTACCTTCATTTAAATTCCAGTGACAAAATTGAAACTGAAAATCTTAAGTGTTGATAGAATCATGGAATCATAGCATACCAGGCTGGCAGGCACCTCAAGGATCATCTAGTCCAATCTTTCTTAGCAAAAGCATGGGTTAAACAAGATGGCCCGGCACCCTCCCCAGCTGAATCTAAAGTGTCCAATGTTGGAGAATCCACACAGAGTCATAGTATGAGGCAGCAAATCTGCAAGACCAATCAGTCATGGAGCTAGAATTGAGGAGTGAATTGGACCAAATGCAGGCTCCACAGCCTGAAATCTCTGAACTGAGCAATGTGAATAGTATCACTGAAATTATGTAATTAACCCATTTCCCTAGAACAAATAAAAAAAAAAAACCAAACGTGTATGTCCATGGCACTCATAATGCAGAGATTTCTAACATTGCAGGATAAAAGTCTGCACTTTCAGGAAAACGTTGAATAGAATTTTTGTCTGTCTTCTACCATCTTATCAATTTCTCAGGTGTTATTTTAAGTAACTATTACTTATTAGCAGTTGTCAACATTTTCATATCATGGCAGACACTTAAGGAACTATAATCTTAACTTCTAATTTAAAACTTTTAGTTCTGTGGTAAGTGAAATGTTGATACTAAACATTCAGCTTCAAATTTCTCATGGAAATTTTGTAATTACCATACTGCATCACAATTTTCAATTTGTCAAAGATTTTTGATTTTCATTCTTGAATAACACCATGTCTTCTTCACCCTTTATACTGACTGTTTCTGAGGCAGACATGTCCCCTGAGAGAATAATGTGCAGACTAAAACCTGAAGTGCTTGGAGAAAATGTAAATCTAATGATCAATATGGGATTTAATCAGTCTTCTCAGGAATAGGTGAATCTCATCTATCACTGCTTTTAGGGACTGGAGATTTTAAGTAGGTGGCAAAGAAGTTGAACAGCTGAAAGGTAGATATGGGTTAAAAGTTCACTTTTCAATAACTTTGGTGTCATCACCAATCTTGGTGTATTACTTGATCCAGGTATTCCAAGCTGTATCTATATTAATAACAGCAGCAAAAGCTTAGGAGAGCTTGACATCATTCTGCTTGAGGATTCCCAGTCTGAAGTGGGTGGCCATATGAATTTCACCTGATTACAAATGGAAATTTCTTAATTTCTCTTTTAGGAGTATTATATCACTTATTAAAGATGTATTTAGTCACCATCAGAAACCAAGATGCAATTTCTTCAGCATACAGTATAACTGCACATTGATTAATATTTACAGAGATTGTTCATGTGTCCTTTACAAACTAGACTAGAGGCCTACTCTATTATGCTCAAGAAAGTCAACATTAGGATTAACAAACTCTGGTTATTAGTCCCCAGTCTAATCAACTGCATGGCTCCACTCTTTCCGACAGGAGCTCTCGGTCTTACCACAGTTTGATCATGAACAATTGCAGCAGTATGTTCTTTGAGACCTTATGCTACTCTCATGAGTAACCATGGTGAAGGTTAGATACTTAGACAACAGTAGACCTGAATGATTGCTGAGGAAAAAGAGAAAAAGGGCTTGATTATAAAATCCACTTGAGCAGATTTACACATATGGAACTATTCTGCGGAAGCAAACAGGCTTGCATATGTGTTCAAATTTTTACAGGGTTAGAAACACTAACCATTTGAGAACCATATAGCAGAAGAGTTTGTAAGCCAGAATGACCACCACTCCCTCACATATCTGTAGCACATACCCTTCAAGCAGCATAACTGCAGTGCATTACAGACTGGAGCAGGTTAACCCTGGCTGGCTGCCAGGGGCCCACCAGCTGCTCACTCAGTCCCTCAGGGAGAAAATGTGACGAAAAAGCCTCTGGGTCGAGATTAAGTCAGGGAGCTTCCCTATAAGTTCTGCAAGCTCCCCAGGGCTCAGTTTAGGGGCCAGTCTTTTTTAATATCTTTATTAATGATCTGGATGAGGGAATCGAGCGCTCCCTCAGTAAGTTTGCAGATGACATCAAGTTGGGTGGGAGTGTCAATCTCCTCATTTGCATGAGGCACACCAAGGCCAAATGCTGGGTCCTGGACTTTGGTCACAACAACCCCATGCAATGGTACAGGCTTGGGGAAGAGTGGCTGAAAAGCTGCCCAGCAGAAAAGGATCTGGGGTGTAGGTCGACAGCTGGCTGAACTTGAACCAGCAGTGTGCCAACATGGCCAAGAAGGCCAATGGCATCCTGGCTTGGGTCAGGAATAGTGTGGCCAGCAGGAGTAGGGAGGTGATTATGCCCCTGTACTGGGCACTGGTGAGGCTACGCCTGGAGTACTGTGTTCAGTTTTGGGCCCCTCACTACAAGAAGGACATTGAGTTGCTGGAGCATGTCCGGAGAAGGGCAACAAGGCTGGTGAGGGGTCTAGAGCACAGAATCACAGAATCACAGAATAGTAGGGGTTGGAAGGGACCTCTGTGGGTCATCTAGTCCAACCCCCCCGCCGAAGCAGGGTCACCTACAGCAGGCTGCACAGGACCTTGTCCAGGCGGG